>JGI12109J20283_10076801_pt1 | contig 44504 bp, 37 predicted proteins | sample ElkSlonscriptome_12_FD_20283 | JGI IMG/M metagenome (IMG submission 20283)
AGATCAAGATGGCGCAGGGCGCAAAGCCCGGCGAAGGTGGCCAGTTGCCCGGACACAAAGTGGACAAGCGGATCGGCGCGGTGCGCCATTCGACGCCGGGTGTCGGGCTGATCTCGCCTCCGCCGCACCACGACATCTATTCAATCGAAGACCTCGCCCAACTGATCCACGATCTGAAGAACGTGCAGCCGAGCGCACGCGTTTCGGTCAAGCTGGTGTCCGAAGTGGGCGTCGGCACGGTGGCCGCCGGCGTATCGAAAGCGCGCGCGGATCACGTTACTATCTCTGGCTATGATGGCGGCACGGGCGCATCCCCGTTGACCTCGCTCACTCATGCAGGCTCCCCGTGGGAAATCGGGCTGGCCGAAACGCAGCAGACGCTGCTCCTCAACGATCTGCGCAGCCGTATCGCGGTGCAGGTGGACGGCGGCCTGCGCACGGGCCGCGACGTTGCGATTGGCGCGTTGCTTGGCGCAGACGAGTTTGGCTTTGCGACCGCTCCGCTAATTGCGGCGGGCTGTATCATGATGCGCAAGTGTCACTTGAACACCTGCCCGGTGGGCGTGGCAACGCAGGACCCCGTGCTGCGAGCGCGCTTTACCGGTCAGCCCGAACATGTGGTCAATTACATGTTCTTCGTCGCCGAGGAATTGCGCGGCATCATGGCAGAAATGGGCTTTCGCACGCTGGAGGAAATGATCGGGCGTGTGGACCGGCTCGATATGACGCGCGTGCATCGCCACTGGAAAGCGCGCGGGATTGACCTTTCGCGCCTGCTGCATGTGCCCAGCCTTCCAGAAGGGGCCTCTCTCCATCACACCGAGGGGCAGGATCACGGCCTGGATGCGGCCATGGACAATCTGCTGATCACCGATGCAAGGGAAGCGATCACGGCGCAAAAGCCGGTTCAGCTGTCCTACGAAGTGCGCAACGTAAACCGCACGGTAGGCACGATGCTTTCGGGCGAGATTGCCAAGGTACATGGCCATGAGGGTTTGCCGCCTGACACCATCCGCATCAATCTGAACGGGGTCGCGGGCCAAAGTTTTGGCGCATGGCTGGCGCATGGAGTCACGCTCGATCTGTGCGGCGATGCCAACGATTATGTCGGCAAGGGATTGTCGGGTGGCCGAATCATCGTGCGCCAGCCCGACGGCGTGCCGCGCGCCGCGCATGAAAACATCATCGTTGGCAACACTGTGCTGTATGGCGCGATTGCGGGCGAGGCCTATTTCTCAGGCGTAGCCGGTGAACGCTTTGCCGTGCGCAATTCGGGTGCCATCGCCGTGGTCGAGGGCGCGGGCGACCATGCCTGCGAGTATATGACCGGCGGTGTCGTGGTGGTGCTGGGCAAGACCGGACGCAACTTTGCCGCAGGGATGAGCGGCGGCGTGGCCTATGTCTACGATCCGGATGGCGACTTCTACAATCTGGTCAACCACGCGCAGGTCGATCTGGTGCCGATCAGTGGAGAGCCCGACACCGATGAGGGAACGGGCCGCCCGCAGCAACGCGCGCGCTCTGTCAACGATTTCGGCATGGGCGACATGCTGCGTCACGATGCGGAGCGGCTGCGTATCTTGGTAGAGCGGCACCAGCTCCACACCGGCAGCGCCGTTGCCGGAGAGCTGCTGGCGAACTGGGGCGAGGCGCTGACCCGTTTCGTCAAGGTGATGCCGCGCGATTACAAGAACGCGCTCGAAGCGCTTGAGGCAGAACGCCTTGAAGCGGCAAGCGTAGCGGCGGAATAAGGGTTACACAGCTATGGGTAAAGACACCGGATTTCTCGAACTGGATCGGCGTGAACGGGATTATCTCGACCCCAAAGAGCGCCTGAACAATTATCGCGAATTTATCGTCCAGCCGGATGACGCGACGCTGGCGGCGCAGGCCTCGCGCTGCATGGATTGTGGCATTCCGTATTGTCACAACGGTTGTCCGGTGAACAACATGATCCCGGACTGGAACCACCTCGTTTACGAAAACGACTGGCGTAATGCGCTGGACGTGCTGCATTCCACCAACAATTTCCCTGAATTCACCGGCCGCATCTGCCCCGCCCCGTGTGAGGCAAGCTGCACGCTGAATATTGTTGATCAGCCCGTCACGATCAAAAGCATCGAATGCGCGATTATCGACCGCGGGTGGAAAGAGGGCTGGGTTGAACCGCAAGTGCCCGCCCACAAAACAGGCAAGTCGGTCGCGGTCGTCGGCTCCGGCCCCGCCGGCATGGCCTGCGCACAACAATTGGCGCGGGCGGGCCACAGCGTCACGGTGTTTGAAAAGAGCGACCGGATCGGCGGATTGCTGCGATACGGAATCCCCGATTTCAAGATGGAAAAGCACCTGATCTCGCGCCGGGCGATCCAGATGGAAGCCGAAGGCGTGGAGTTTAAAACGTCAAAGGAAGTGGGCGTTGATGTGTCTTTCCAAAGCCTTCAGGAAAACTACGACGCCGTGGTCCTGTCTGGCGGAAGTGAGGATGCGCGCCGCCTGACCATTCCGGGCGCGGAAATGGACGGCGTGCGCCTCGCGATGGAATTCCTGACCCAGCAGAACAAGCGCAATGCGGGCGATGATGAAATGCGCGCGGCCCCGCGCGGCAGCCTGCTCGCCACGGGCAAGCATGTGGTGGTGATCGGCGGCGGTGACACCGGCTCTGATTGTGTTGGCACATCGAACCGCCAGGGCGCCGCATCCGTTACGCAGCTTGAAATCATGCCCAAGCCTCCGAGCAAGGAAGACAAGGCGCTGACCTGGCCCGATTGGCCGGTGAAGCTGCGAACCTCCTCCAGCCACGAAGAAGGCGTGGATCGCGACTGGGCGGTGCTGACAAAACGTGTGGTAGGCGATGGAGAAACCGTCACCGGCCTTGTCTGCGCGCGCGTTGAGTGGGTTGATGGCCAAATGCGCGAGGTTGTGGGCAGCGAGTTTACGCTTAAAGCCGATCTGATCTTGCTTGCCATGGGTTTTACCGGACCGAAGAAAGCCGGATTGCTGGAGCAGGCGCGCGTTGAATTGACAGATCGCGGCAATGTGGATGCAGATACGCAAGGTTATAGAACCAGCGTGGACAGCGTGTTCACCTGTGGTGATATGCGGCGCGGGCAGAGCCTTGTCGTGTGGGCAATCCGCGAAGGTCGCCAGTGCGCGCGCAGCGTAGACGAAGCGTTGATGGGCGTGACCGAGCTGCCGCGTTGATTCCAAACGGTAATCCGGCCCCACATGCCGGCGCGTTAACCGCAAACGTTGCGCGTCTTTTCGGTCACCTCTTCCAACAAAAGACCGCGTATCACCGCGTATACCCCTGTGCGCGCTTGCCTTTTGACCCTGCCGCTGGCCTGATTGCATGCCGAGCTTGAGGAATAGGCCGCAATAAAAGGGCGCATATGACACCGGACCGCGCAAGGCCGGGCACCGCGTCTGTAAAAAATGCGACCGGTGTGACGCGCTGTATGCGCCGCGCCGGAGCAGGGAATAAAAGGGTCATGCAAAATCTCACCGCGAATTCGCGGCACCGCGCTCGTGCAGCGGCAATCCTTGGCACATTCAGCGCTCTGGTCAGTACAGGGGCGCTGGTGTCTCCATACAGCGTACAGGCAAGCAGCTTTGACGAAGCGTTTGGTGGCTTTGATCTAACCCCTCAGACTCAATCGACCGCGCCGGCCAAATCCGCAACCGACAGCGCAGCGGGTGAAATGGCGGCGGGTAAAATGGTGGTCATCGCCGATCCGATCGCGTCAGCGCCAGATAATCCCGCACCGGTCTCTGCGGCCCCGCCCCGTGCAAAATCGCCGGCAGGATCAACCGCAAAACCCTTCAGGGCCCGCTTTGTTGTCTCGCAATTTGTCGACATGCCGGTTGCAGGCGATGCGGCTGATCGCGTGCGATATTCGGGGCGCGCGGACGCCTATATCAATGTTGGCGGCTCCAATTTCGGGCTCGACGATTCCTTTCAGCTGATCTTCCGGCCCGAGGTGACCTGGGGCCAGACCTCCAACGGGGAAATCGGCCTCATTCCCAACAACACCGCCCTTTTCCGGCCAGAGGGTGCGGGCGATTTTGACCTTGGCATCAACGTCAAAAAGACATGGAAAGACGGCACCAACCTGACTGTGGGTAAGATCAACTCGCTGGATCTGGTGGGTACCCTGCCGATTGTGGGGAGCGACGGGCACTACGGTTTCCAGAATCTCGGCCTCGCCTTCCCGCCCACCGCTGTCATCCCCAACACATGGGTCGGGGCGCTGCTGGAAATGCCGCGCGATGACTGGATTTACCGCGTGTGGGTCTATGACCCGGATTCGCAATATGAACGCACCGGATTTGAAACCGCGTTTGAAAGCGGGGTCGCCTTTCTGGGGGCGGCGACAAAGATCGCGCGGATCGGCGGAAAGCCGGGTTTCTACACCGCAGCCGTGGTCGGCTCGACGCGCACCGGCCCTGCCTTCGATATCCTGCCGGTCGCGCTGACCCCGCCGCCGAACGGCAATTTCGGCGATGCGCGCGGGGAACTCGCGCTGCAACTTTCCGCCTATCAATTCATCTCGATGAACAAGCTTCAGCGCGGCAAAGGAATCGGCATTGTCGCGCGCATTCAGGGCTCACTCGGTGATCCGACCTTCCTTGATTATTCCGGCTATTTCGGGATCGCGGGCAACCCTGCAAAACGCCCGCAGGACCGCTTTGGCCTTGCCTATTTCCACTATTCACTGACCGATGAGCTGGTTGATGATATCGCCTTTCGCCTTGGGCTGGAAGACGAACAGGGCGTGGAGGCGTTCTATACACTTGGCTTTGCGAAAGGCTTTGAGGTTACCGCCAATGTGCAGGTGGTCGATAGCGCGATTGTATTTCGCGATACAGGGGTGATTGCAGGATTGAGGCTGACGGCGGGATTTTGAATGCGGGTTTTGAGACACTGTGCGGTGATCGTGGCATGCGTCGCGCCCGCCGCGACGCTTGCAGAAAAAGACGGTTCCTCCTCCTATGTCGGGCGCTATAACGGCAGCTCGTTTGAAACCGCGATGGGGATGGAAATCCGCGCCGATGGCTCATTCACATGGGGCATTTCCGTGGGCGCATATGACGCGCGGGCAAAAGGATCATGGGAGGAGGAGCGCGACGGGGTCATCACGCTTACAAGTGATCCCGTGCCCGTTCCGCCGCGTTTCAGTTGGTCGGGCGAGGCGACCGTGCCGGATGGAAAGCTGATCCGCCTTGTCTGGCACCGTAATGGCGAGCCATTTCAGTATGCGAGCGTCAAGCTGACCTGCGTAAACGGCGCGCGGTTTTCAGCGCAGATCCCGCGTGAAGGATGGTCCCCGCCGCCGGGCGAATGCGATACGCCAAAGACAGTCCAACTGTTCGAAACGATCTATGATGTAACGTCTAAGGTCTATGATCTGCAGAGCACTTTCGCGGTTGCGCCGGGGGCAACGATCCGGTTCCAGTTCCACGCCAACGATATGGGCGTGCTCGATTTCACCGGGATCACCGGGCGGTTGGAGGATGGCATCCTGAAACTGCAACACGGGCGCTGGCCGATGGAATTGCGTAAGATCACACCCCGCCCCGATCAGAGTAAAGCGCAGTAATCAGGCGGCCTCCGCCGCCACCCGATCAACCTCGGCAATAAAGGCGGCTTTCTCGTCCTCGCTCAGGAATGAGCCTGCAAACGAGTTTCTCGCCAAGGTCGCAACATCGCCAATGCTAAGGTCCAGCGCGCCCGCAACCGCGCGGTAATTATCGTTGATATAGCCACCGAAATAGGAGGGATCGTCGGCATTGACTGTCGCCTTGATCCCGCGCTCCAACATGCGTTTCACCGGACTTTGCGCGATATCGTCAATCACGCACAGTTTCAGATTGGAAAGCGGGCACACGGTCAGCGTCTGGCCGTCCGCGATGATCCGCTCAACCAGTGCCTCATCCTCCAGAGCGCGGTTGCCGTGGTCGATCCGGTCAATGGCCAGCACATCGAGCGCCTGCCAGACATAGTCCGGCGGACCCTCTTCCCCTGCATGGGCGACCAGTTTCAGCCCGCGCTCACGCGCCTTGGCAAAGACACGGGCGAATTTGTCGGGCGGATGGCCCACTTCGCTGGAATCCAGGCCCACCCCGTCAATCCGTTCAAGCCACGGCGCGGCCTCTGCCAAAGTGTTAAAGGCGGCCTCTTCGGAAAGGTGGCGCAGGAAACACATGATCAGCTTTGAGGAGATGCCGAGGCGCGCCTCCCCTTCATCAAGCGCGCGGGTAATGCCGCCGATCACCGTCTCAAACGCGATGCCGCGATCCGTGTGGCCCTGTGGATCGAAGAAAATCTCGACATGACGCACATTGTCGGCCTGCACCCGCTTCAGATAGGCGATGGTCAGGTCGTAGAAATCCTGCTCCGTCACCAGCGCCTGCATGCCCAGATAATAGAGGTCGAGAAACTCCTGAAGATTGGAGAACTGATAAGCCGCGCGCACTTCCTCTACGCTGGCATAAGGCAACGTCACGCCGTTGCGTTTGGCGAGCGCAAACATCATCTCCGGCTCCAGCGAACCTTCGATGTGCAGGTGCAACTCAGCCTTGGGCACGGCGGCGATAAATGCGTTGACGGGTGTGTTTGCGACCTGATCCATCGGCTTATTCCTTGCTCACTCGGGACGACGGCATACCGCCCTTCAGGATCTCCTGCGCGCTCGGCTTGTTCTGCGCAATCTCTTCGCGCGTCAGGCCGTGGAGTTCATGCGGAAAAATCAGCCATTCCTCGGTTGATCGGACATAGAAATCCGGCGTCAGGTCGGTCTGGTTTTTGGACGGTTTATAGAACACGGTCGCGATCTTGATCACGTCTGGCGTGTTGCGGCGACAGCGCAGCGTCAGCTCCCTGATAAACGCCTCAACCGACTTACCCGTGTCAAACACATCATCAACAATCAGCAACGCATCCTCAGCATTCAGCGTGTCGATCAGATAGCCCAGCGCATACACCTTTACCGTGCGCGCCTGTTTCCCGATACCCAGGTAAGAGGATGTGCGGATCGCGATATGATCGCATTCGATCCCGCGATATTCGAGCAGTTCCTGCACCGCGATCCCGATCGGCGCCCCGCCGCGCCAGATACCCACAATATGCGTTGGGACAAAGCCGGACTCCACAATCTGGTTGGCGAGTGCGAAGGACAGATCAAGCAACTCATTCGCATCAAGATAAATCTTTGCGTCCAACATCTTGCCCTTCATTACCCTGCGCGTCCGCGTGATGGCATAGGCTGCGCCCGATTGCGAGTGGTGCGTTTTCAGCCTCTGATGCAAGTGCACCTGTCAAAACTGCACGTGTCCTTCTACTTGACATTGGATCGCAACCGGCAGAACTTTCTCATCGGGATAGTTTACAGAAGATTGCGCCCCTTGATTCGCCTTGGTGAATCAGACCAGCGGCGGAATGGATCGGGACCGCGTTGGTCCCCGGATGGGTCTAACGATAAGATATGCCTCGCGACGGGCAGCCGACCCCCTCGTCATTTCATCGCAGTTATCCGCACATCTCTGTGAGTGTATTCCGGCTACGATCCCGGAGAGACAAGTGTCGACACGCAGCGAAACCGTCAAAACGCAAGGGTCCAGTTGGACCAGCAGCTTAAGCTATCAAAGCCGCGCCACCGTCAAACCAACCGTTGCGGATCTGCGCGAGTTGACATGGAAAGCGCGCGAAAAAAACCACCGACTCGGCGTGACAGGCATGCTTCTCTATGATGGTGGCCGCTATTTTCAGACCATCGAGGGGCCCGCGCAAAGCGTAAAAATCCTGTGGGACACGATCAGTCGTGATGACCGCCACACCGACCTTGAAATCATGAGCGAACACATCATCCCGGCTCGCCTGTTCGGGGGGTGGGATATGGTTAGCTATCATGGCGATGCCGAAACCTCGGCGAAGGTCAGACAGCTTCATGCCGGGCATGAACTGACCCCGATGGTGCCCAAGCTGATTGATCTGGTGCTGAATGGCGATGATCTGGGCATCAACACGATGATGGCGAAACTGGCGGAAAAGGGCTGGGACGGGGATGCGATCCTCACCCGCCTTATCGAGCCGACCGCGCGCGCGCTCGGCGATGCGTGGCTCTCAGATGATTGCACGGAGTTGGACCTGACCATCGGGCTGTCCATGCTGCAACTCGCTGGCCATGCCGTGCGCCAGAGCCCGACGCCGCACGCCTTTAAAGAGCGGCAATATTCAATCCTGCTTGCTACCGCGCCGGGCGAAGAGCACGGGCTTGGCACATCGCTCCTGGCGGACCTGTTTACAGATGCGGGATGGCGCGTGGATATGGCATTCCCCGACAGCAATCAGGCATTGACCAATCAGTTGGCGGCGCAACAGCCCGACGCTTTGGACATCGGCCTTTCCGAAGCTTTGCCGCGTAATCAGTCACTTAAAGCCTTGCGAGAGACGGTTGAGCGCAGCCGCTTTGCAGCACCGGAAAAGCTGACAGTGATCTCTGTCGGCGGTCGCCTGTTCGCAGACGCCGCCGCCACGGCGGAGAGCGTGGGCGCAGACCATGCCCGCAAGACGGCGGCGGGAACAAGCATCTGTCTGGCGGAACTGATCCGGCAGAAACGCCAGATCAAGCGGTAGCGGGAGGCGTAAGACACCACGCGAAAACGTCCTGCCTGTCTGAATCGCTGGAAAACTCGAACCGCCACCTTTGCCCCTGATGGCTACGTGCCTACGCTTGCGATGTGAGTGCACAGATCAACATCGGCCAGGACACCAGCGGGCAGAGCATCGCTATCGATCTTGAAGAACTGCTGGCCACACGCTTGCTGGTGCAGGGCAATTCCGGTTCTGGTAAGTCGCATCTGCTGCGCCGCCTGCTCGAAGAATGCGCCGGCCTGGTGCAACAGGTGATCATCGATCCCGAAGGCGACTTTGTCGCGCTGGCAGACCATTTTGGCCACGTGGTCATTGATGGCGCAGCCTATTCCCCGCGCGAGATTGAGGCGCTGGCTGGCCGCGTCCGGCAGCATCGCGCATCCGTGGTGCTCGCCCTCGATGAGCTTGAGGTCGAACAACAGATCCGCTGCGCTGCGCTGTTTCTGACCGCCCTGTTCGATGCGCCGCGTGATCATTGGTATCCCGCATTGGTAGTGGTCGATGAGGCGCAGATGTTCGCCCCGGCCGCGGCGGGAGAGATGACCGACGAAACGCGCCGTCTTACGCTGTCAGCCATGACCAACCTGATGTGCCGCGGGCGAAAACGCGGGCTTGCGGGTGTCGTCGCCACACAACGCCTTGCCAAACTGGCCAAGAACGTCGCCGCCGAGGCATCGAACTTTCTGATGGGGCGCACCTTTCTTGATATCGACATGCAGCGCGCGGCCGATTTGCTGGGCATGGATCGTCGACAGGCCGACCGGATCCGGGATCTCCAGCGTGGCCAGTTCCTCGGCCTCGGCCCTGCGGTAAGCCGCCGTCCGGTTGCCGTGAATGTCGGCTCAGTCCTCACGCGAGGCAAGACCGGCGCGCAAGCGCTCATGCCGTTGCCGGATGCGCCGGGCGACGAGATGGAGGCGATGCTCACAGACAGGTTGAGCGAAGCGGTGGCGGAAACGGTGACGAGCGCTCCCCGCCCTGCGCCTGTCCTGCGTCCGGCGGCCGAGCTGGAGCAGGCTTTGTCTGCGGCGGTGCCGGTATCGGCGCCCATTTCAAAGTCAGGTCAGCAGCAGCCGAGCGACCCCGAACAGAAAGTCTCGATGAAAGATGAGGAGCCTGATAGCCCGACCTCTCAAAATGGCCGCGAAATCGCCGCAGTTGACGCAGTTCATGCGACTGATCGCGCGTATGAGGTCGCCGATATCGTGCGCGAATTGGCGGCAGGCAAAGACGCCACCTTCCGGCCTGCTGCATCCCTGTTTCGTGACTTTGCGGTGCTGTGCCGCCAGCGCAGCGTCGCGAGCGCGCATATCGACATCGGCCGCTTTCGCCGCCTGTTTGCCTGCCAGATCGGCGGTCTTGAACGGCTGGAAGGGGATGCGCGCGCAATTGCCGAGCAAATGATCGAAGGCATCGATGATGATGTTCTGGCGCCCTATCTGGCAATGATCGTCGCAGCGGCTCTGGGCGAGGCCATGCCGGACGAGGAGGCTTTGGCGCTGCTCTATGGCAGTTCTTCACCAAGCCGGGTTCGCCGTTTGCTCGATCATCTTGAACGTCGCGGGCTCATCGTTGTGCGCGAAGAATTTGGTGGTGAGCGCACTGTCAGTGTACCCGATGTGATCGAGCGGATGAACGCAAGTCAGGCTGCGTAGGCCAGGGTCGCATTTTCCTACACCGCCTGCAGCGGCTACACCCGCCGCCCGCTCTTACGCACTGTCGATCCGGTTCTTCGCGCCTTGCGGGCACTTTCTTTTCCCGTAAGTTCGCAGAAAGTGAGTTGGAAAAGTGTCAACTGCCTTCCGGAAGACTATTTCGCTGGAATTTCCGCGCTTTACGGCAAATTTGAGCTGCCGACACGTCGAACAGGTGTCAAATCCAACACGAGCTGCAGATAGCGCCGATTTTTTTGTCAAAACACTGTTCCATTTGGCTAAACCCGCCAGTCTATCGGCGCATATCCGTGACTTTCCAGAAACGCATTCGCCTGACTGAACGGCTTCGATCCGAAAAATCCGTTATGCGCGGATAGCGGGCTTGGATGGGTGCTGCTCAGGATCATGTGATGCGGCCCTGCTCCCAATCCCTTTACACGGCCTGCCTTCTTCTTTGCATGGCTGCCCCACAGGATGAAGACGGTGGGTTCACCGCGCGCCGCCACCGCCTCCACACAGGCATCGGTGATCGCGTCCCATCCCTGCCCTGCATGGCTGCCCGCTTTTCCCGCCTCCACGGTCAGCGTGTTGTTCAGCAGCAGCACGCCCTGTTTTGCCCACGCGGTCAAATTACCATGCGCCTCCTCTCCTTGGGCGCGCGCGATGCCGCAATCGCTCTCCAGCTCCTTATAGATATTCACGAGGGACGGCGGCGTGCGGACCCCGTCCTGCACCGAAAATGCCAGCCCGTGCGCCTGCCCCGGCCCGTGATACGGGTCCTGCCCCAGAATTACGACTTTGACACTATCGAGCGGGGTCAGCGCCAATGCGGTCAAACGCTGGCCTTGCGGGGGATAAATCTCCTTGCCCGCATCCCGCTCTGCCCGCAGCCATCCGCCCAGCTTGCGAGCCTGCGGTGTGGCCAGCACGGGCTCCAGCGCCGCGCGCCAGCTTTCAGGGATCTGTTCAGACGCCATCTCTGGCATGATATAGTGCACAGGCACCCCATCGCCACAGGCCCCTTTCCCTCTATCCCCAATCGGCGTAGGGGTCTGGCGATATGACAGTGCATTTTCATGAAGAAGACCTGCCCGCCGGCGTGCTTGAAGACGTTTCGATCAACGGGGGCGCTTTGGCAGTCGACACCGAAACCATGGGGCTGATTACCCATCGTGACAGGCTGTGTGTGGTCCAGATTAGCGATGGATCGGGCGACGAACATCTCGTGCGGTTTGGGGTCGGCAGCGACTACGAAGCGCCCAACCTTACCGCGCTTTTGTCGGATGAAAGCCGCGTAAAGCTGTATCATTATGGTCGTTTCGATCTCGCCGCGATCCAGTATTATCTGGGCGTGATGGCGGCGCCGGTGTTTTGCACCAAGATCGCGAGCAAGCTGGTGCGCACATACACCGATCGGCATGGCCTCAAGAATTTGACGAAGGAACTGCTCGACGCGGATATTTCCAAGCAGCAGCAAAGCTCAGATTGGGGCGGGCCGGTGCTGAGTGATGACCAGCGCGACTATGCAGCCTCCGATGTGCGTTATCTGCACCGGCTGCGCGATGAGCTGACATTGCGGCTGGAGCGTGAGGGACGCATGGAAATGGCGCAGGCGTGCTTCGATTTTCTGCCGACGCGCGCGCTGCTCGATATTGCCGGCTGGGCCGAGCGCGACATTTTCAGCCACGAATAACGATACGCGAAAGCAAAGCAAACGCGCCATGGTGATCAAAAGCCGCATCGAAACCAGCGAAGCGAAGGAATTGCGGAGCCGCCGCCAGCACTTCGCAGCGCCCGGCGGCAACCATGACAAACTCGTCGGATTTCTTGCTCGGGTGCTGCCTATGGGCGTTGGTATCGTCGCCGCGCTGATGATTATCACGCCCCTGTCACCACGCGGCGAGGTCAGCTTTCTGCTGGACCGCAACAAGGTGGCAATGATTGATGAACGGCTGAGCGTGGACAATGCGATGTATCGCGGGCGGGACGATACCGGTCGCCCGTTCTCGATCACCGCAGGCGAAGCGGTGCAGCGATCCAGCAGCGAAGGGCTGGTGCGGATGGACGATCTGCTGGCGCAGATCCTGCTACCTGATGGCCCGACACGGCTGAGCGCCGTGGGCGGCACCTATGCGATCGACGAAGAGGTGGTCGCGGTTGACGGGCGGGTCAATCTGATCGCGCCAGATGGTTACCGGATGAGCGCAAGCGGGGTCTCGGTCGATCTGGAAGCGCGCGAGATGCGCGGAGAAAACGGGGTCGAAGGCGAAATTCCGGCGGGCACTTTTTCCGCTGACACAATGCGCGCGGACCTTTCAGCCCGGACGCTGATCCTTGAAGGGAGCGCGCGCATGACGATGATACCTGGCAGAGTGAGATTGCCCGAATGACTAACGCGACTTCAGCGCGCCGTAACCACAATTCACAAGCGGGCAGGCGCAAACTCGCCCCGCTGATGCTTGGCTACGCGGCGGGCGGTTTTGCCCTGACGATGGCGCTGATGGGCGGGATGCAGCTCAACGCGCAAGTCGGATCAGGCGGCATTTCATCGCACAACACCCGCGCTCCGGTGAGTGTCGATGCAGGACGGATCGAAGCGGATGACCGTGCAAACCGGGTGGCTTTCTCAGGCGACGTGGTCGTCACGCAAGCGGGCCTGACGGTGCGATCGCAGCGAATGCTGCTCAATTATATCGACACCGGCTCGCTCGAATTACAGCGGATCACCGCAACCGGCGGCGTCACTGTAGCGCGCGGAAACGAGCGGGCGACTGGCGAAACGGCGATATATGATTTCAACCGCCGCATCATCACGATGGCGGGGAACGTCCGGCTGCGGCAGGGCAACAACACCCTGAATGGCGGGCGGCTGGTGATTGATCTGGATACAGGCGTATCGAGCGTCGATGGTCGTGCTTCAGGTGGCGCGGCGGCGGCAGGGTCTGACAATGGCCGTGTGCGCGGGACTTTCACCGTGCCCCAAGGTGATGACGCAAGCAGCGACAACTGACTCCGAAAACTGGAGCCCGCTCCCTGATGAGGCCCGATCTAAAACGCGTTATCGTGTCGCAAGACCCACATTGTCTTGAACACGATCTCAATATCGCGCCGCAGCGACCAGCCCGCGATATACTCCAGATCTGATTGTAAACGATCCGTCAGATCCTTTTCCTGCTCGGTCGCGCCGCGATGGCCGCGGACCTGTGCAAGGCCCGTCAGCCCGGGTTTCAGGCAATGGCGCTGCCAATAAGTGTGATCGACTTCCCAAAAATACTTGTTGTTCGCCTGACTGCCCAAGGCGTGCGGACGCGGACCGACGATTGCCATATCCCCGATCAACACATTGAACATCTGAGGCAGTTCATCGATGCTGGTTTTGCGAATGAAAGCCCCGGTCCTCGTGATCCGGTCATCTTCGCGCGAAGCCGAACGCGCGCCGTCATGATCCAGCTTTTCTACCCGCATGGACCGGAATTTGTACATGTTGAAGAACTGGTTGCCACGGCCAAGGCGGCGCTGGACGAACAGTACAGGCCCGCCATCCTCCAACTTGATCAGGATCGCTGTGACCAGAAGGATCGGCGACAAGGCGATAATGCCGCCCAATGCCATACCAATGTCAAAGCCCCGCTTCATGATGCGGGCGCGCAGTCCAAGGGGGCCAGTGGATACGATCAGCGTCGTTCGCCCCTGATCCTCATACCTATTCACCCCCAGCGCCCCCAGCGAGTGGGCAGGCTCGCTCACGATCTCGCCCTCGACACCCGCAGATTTCAGCAGGAACGCCCAGCTCTCGCGCCGCTCTCGCGGGGTGCTGACGACGATCTGATCCTGGTTGCGCAGCAATTTGCCCAGCCGGTCCAGCATGAAAGGATCATGCGCTGTGGGATCAAGGTTATACTTCTGAGCCGAAATCGACACCGCACTCTTGAGGGCAAACCCAGGTCCGCCGTCCTCGATCACCAATTGATTGCGCACTTTCCCGTCCCAGAACCGGTCGATGACCATCGGGATACAGCGGCGCAAAACCACAAGAGAAAGCGCAAACAGCACAAGGCCCAGCGTCATGGTCACGCGCGAGAATTCGGCGTTGGATTTGGTGTAGAAGGCCACGAAATTCAGCAGGCCCGCCGAAATGATCAGAGCGGTCAAAGCCTGTCGCACCGCGAACAGCCAATCGCTCAGCGCTTTGACACTATACGTCTTGTTATAAAGAGCGATGGTAAAATAGACCGGCATCATCGCCTGCGCGGCAAGCATCATATCCGGTTTCCACCAGCTGCCCAGATACAGCGTTGAAGCGAGCATAAAAGCGGCGTGCATCAATGCCGCGTCCGCCAAAAGCATCATGAGGTAAGCGCGCAGTCGCCGCCGCTCCAGAGATGCGACGATCTTGCCTTCTACCCGGTCAGGTTGAAAGCTATCGAGCAGCACTGCGCTAACCTTGTTCATTGGTAGTGATACCCCGCTTTGCACGGACCGTTCTTATGTAAAAACACCTATGAGGGTGTTTACGCATAAAATCCAGATTTTTGCACCTGCGAGATAGAAGCTACCCGAAACTGTTACCGTCTCGCCGCAAAACGGGCAATTTCGGCCAATTCCTGCGCCAAAAGCATCTCTGCTGCTTGACTGTTAGCGAGCAAATTACGGTGCAGCGCAACAAGACGGGGGATGAGCCGATCCAGTTTCTTTCGGTTCCAGCGACCGACCTGTTGTCGGATATCGCGTTCCTCACGCCAGAAAATGCCGAGCTGGGCCTTCTCGCCTTTACCAAGATCATCAAGACTTCCCCGCCCGCCCAGTTTGGCTGCGATCTGCGCCAGTTGGGAGGCGCGCCGCTCTATCGCGAGCAGCAATCCGACCGGGTTAAGGCCCAGTTCGCGCATCCGGTGCAGCTCTTTGGGTAGCTTACCCAGTTCGCCGCCCATCACCGTATTGACGAGCGGCTGAAACCCGTCCTCCTCGGTAGCCGCGCCGATCTCGCCATAATCATCGACGCTGGCGGTTTTGGGCGATTGCGGATCCGCATCACAATACAGGGCCAGCTTATGCACTTCGGATTGCGCCAGCCGCACATCCAGACCCGCCGCACGGGCGATGCGTTCCGCCAGATCACCGTTCAGCCGCAGACCTGCGGCATCCGCCATCGCTCTGACAGAGCCCGCGACCGATCCCAGATCAGGCGCATAAAACATGCCCACCAGCGCATCGGGCCTTTTTTCCAGCAGCTTGGCCGTGCGCGATTTGTCGGTGGCCGATGTGGCGACCACAATCACGGGCGCAGCATCACCAGAGCCCGCCTGGCCCGTCTCGATCAGGGTCTTGAGCGCATCGTGCGCCTCGTCCCCCGTAACGCGCACAAAAATGTGGCGGGCGTCGCCGAACAAAGAGCCAGAGCGCGCCTCGTCGCCCAACAGCGCGGGATCGCGCCGCAGGTCTGCGCCGGAAAGCTCGATCCGCTCACCGGCATCTGGCAGAGCCGCAATCACCGTTTGCGCCGCCGCACTGGCACCGGCTTCATCAGGGCCACAGAAAAAAAAGATCGAGGCGTCGCGCGCGCCGCGCGGCAGCCCTCTAGCGAAATCGGTGTTTTTCGCTTTCATCGCCCGATCACTCTCATCTCGGCATCACGTCGCCGGATCATTGGGGTGAAGCGGTGGCAGCGCGTTCTCTCAACGTCAGCGCGATCTGCGTTGCCATCCGGTCGGCGACTTCCTTAGCCAGGTTTTCCAGCGCAGTCTGTTCCGCTGCAATAGTCGCGTATTCGCTTGAGACAACGTCGATCCCCGCATCCGATCCCGCTGTCGCGTCCAGCAGGATCTCACCAGATGCCAGTTCGATCAATTGATAGCGTGTGCGCAGGATGCGGCGTTCACGGCTGATCGTATCATCGTTCAGCACGCCCAAAGCTTCGAGGGAATCGTCGATCCTCACATCAAGCCGGTATTCGGCAGACCGCTCTCCTCCCGCAGTCAGACGTTCGTTAAGGGCATTGCGCAACAGCCAACCGCCCCGGCCGGGAATGGCGGGCACATCAACCGCCGACAGGCCCTGAGACACCGCCGCGCTGCTGCCGCCTGCATACATCGGCGCAAGTCCGCAGGCCGCCGTCAGAGGGCAGAGCGCCACGAGGGCGGCCAAGGCGAACCTTGCGCGCATCAGGTGACGATATTGACCAGCCTGTCAGGCACCACAATCACCTTGCGAATTGCCGCTCCATCCACCGAACGCTGGACCTTCTCGCTGGCAAGCGCAAGCGCTTCGAGGTCTTCTTTCGATGCACCCTTGGGCACCGTCAGCGTATCGCGCAGCTTGCCTTTGTGCTGGACCGCGATGGTGACTTCGTCCTCGACCAACATGGCGGGATCATGGTCTGGCCACAGTGCATCGGCGATCAGGCTGGAATTGCCTGTGCGCGACCATACCTCTTCGGCCAGGTGCGGCATCATCGGGCTGACCATGTGCATCAAAGCGCGGATGGCGAAATTGCGGCTTTCGCTCGGCGTGGCCTTTTCGGTCGCACCGGTCAGTTCGTAAATGCGCGCGACCGCCTTGTTAAAGCTCAGCGCTTCGATGTCTTCTGCAACCGCAACAATGGCCTGATGCGCCTTGCGGGCGAGCGCCTTGTCTTCGCCGGTCGCTGACGGGTCGAGCTGCTGAAACAGTCTCCACAGCCGCTGAACAAAACGCCCGCAGCCCTCGATCCCGCTGGCCGACCACGGCAGGTCGCGCTCTGGCGGGCTATCAGACAGCATGAACCAACGCACCGCATCCGCGCCATAATCCGCGATGATCGCGTCGGGATCGACGACGTTCTTCTTGGACTTGGACATTTTGACGATGCGGCCTGTGGTCACCGGGGCGCCGTCTTCGATGGCAATCCAGTCGGCCCCGTCCTTGCGCACTTCGTCCGGGCTAAGCCAGCTGCCGTCGCCAAGGCTGTAGGTCTCATGCGTCACCATACCCTGAGTGAAAAGCGCGGCGAAGGGCTCTTTCACATCGAACTTACCCATATGGCTGAGTGCACGCGTCCAGAACCGGGCATAGAGCAAGTGCAGGATCGCGTGTTCGACCCCGCCAATATAGTGCTGCACGGGCAGCCACTTGGCGATCTCTTCAGGGTCAAACGGCTTGTCCGCAGGCTGGCTGGCAAAGCGCAGGAAGTACCAGCTGGAATTGGTGAACGTGTCGAGCGTGTCAGTCTCGCGAAGGGCAGGTTTGCCGGTGATCGGGCAAGTTGTGTGCTTCCATGTCGGATGGTGTTCGAGCGGATTGCCGGGTGTGTCGAAATCCACATCCTCCGGCAGCATCACAGGCAGCTGATCCCTCGGAACCGGCACTGGGCCATGATCCGGGCTGTGAATGATCGGGATCGGTGTGCCCCAATAACGCTGGCGCGAAATGCCCCAATCGCGCAGGCGCCACACGGTTGTGCCCTCGCCCCAGCCGCCTTGCTCGGCCCGCGCGATCACATCGGCCTTCGCGTCTTCCACGCTCATTCCCGTCAGGAAGTCCGAATTGACGATTATGCCATCTCCGGCCTCAGCTTCATCGCCCATCGGTGCGTCCGCTTCGGAGGCGTCTTTGGCGACCACGCGCCGGATCGGCAGGGCATATTTGGTCGCAAACTCAAAGTCGCGCTGATCATGGCCGGGCACGCCCATGACAGCGCCGGTGCCGTAATCCATCAGTACAAAGTTCGCGATGAAGACAGGCAGGGCATCGCCGGTGAAGGGGTGGCGCGCGGTGATGCCGGTGTCGAAGCCCAGCTTTTCCGCCGTTTCCAACTCTGCCGCCGTGGTGCCACCGCGCTTGCATTCATCAATGAACGCAGCGACCGCAGGGTTATCAGACAGCCCTTGAGCAATGGGATGATCCGCGGCGATGGCGCAGAAACTTGCACCGAAAATCGTATCGGGCCGCGTGGTATAAACGGGGAGCTGCTCATCATTTGAAAGCGTAAAGCTGAATTCGAGGCCTGAGCTTTTGCCGATCCAGTTCTCCTGCATCAGGCGTACTTTTTCAGGCCAGTCTTTCAGCTCGTCCAGCCCGTCGAGGAGGTCTTGCGCAAAGTCGGTGATCTTGAGGAACCACTGGTCCAGCTTGCGCTTTTCCACCTCGGCGCCTGATCGCCAGCCCTTGCCGTCGATCACCTGTTCATTAGCGAGCACGGTCATATCGACCGGATCCCAGTTCACCTCGGACTGGCGGCGATAGACCAACCCCGCTTCGTACATATCGAGGAACAGCGCCTGTTCCTGCCCGTAATATTCGGGATCGCAGGTCGCAAATTCACGCGTCCAATCCAGGGCAAAGCCGATGCGCTGTAGTTGTGCTTTCATTCCGGCAATATTCGCGCGGGTCCATTCGCCGGGATGGACCTTCTTTTCCATCGCCGCGTTTTCTGCCGGCATTCCAAACGCGTCCCAGCCCATCGGATGCAGCACTTCGTGCCCGCGCATCTTCTTGTACCGCGCCAGCACGTCGCCCATCGTGTAATTACGCACGTGGCCCATATGGATGCGACCCGATGGATAGGGGAACATCTCAAGGATGTAGCTCTTGGGCTTTTTGCTGTCGGAATCGGCGGTGAAAGTGCCTGCCTCGTCCCACGCCCTTTGCCAGCGCGAATCGGCCGTGGACGGATCGAAGCGATCCGCAGGAGCAGATGCCGGATCGGAACGGGTGTCAGTCATGTCAGCTCGCTAACGAGAGGAAGTGGCTTAACCCGCAACAGCCTTGCGGCGCAGGTCGCGGGCCTTGGTCAGGATAATGTCTTCCAGCTTCTGCACGGTCGCTGCCTGAACCGGCGCATCCACCCATGCACTGCCCTGCGCAACCTGACGGATCGCTGCGACACGCAAAGCATCGGCGCGCAGATCCTGATCGAGGATCGTCACGGTCATCTTCACCCGCTCTTCGGGGTTTGAAGGGTTTGCATACCAGTCTGTCACAATCACGCCGCCTGCGCTGTCCGCCTGCAACAGCGGCGCAAAGCTGACCGTGTCGAGAGCCGCACGCCACAGATAGGCATTGACGCCGATTGTATTGATCTGCGCGGATTGCAGCTCGCTTGTCGGTCGGTCACGGCCACCGCACGCAGCCAGAGCGACAATGGCTGCCACAGCTAGAGTGGCTCTGGAGATTGCGATTGTGGCGTTGGGCACGGCTGCTGTGTTCCTCATTTCTTGGTCTCGCATTGCTCTATAGTGCGCACACGCCTTGCGGCAAGAGCGCGCTTTACCAGAGCGTGCCCAGCGCAAGGCGCACTCAAAGCGCCGATTCCTTTAGCAGAGCACAGCCGGTTTATGACGGCTGAACAGAGCAGATGTCCGGACAAGCTGTGTGCACAAGGACACAGGTAGCAGTTTTAGCATGTGCGCCCTTGTGGAAAAGATTGCACAATGTTCCGACACACTTCTATCACCTTAATCAAGATAATTGAACGAGTCGGGTGATCAGGTGTGGTTCATAAGTGCCCATGTAAGACGATCTGACCCACCATTTTGAAAAGGATGACGAGCAATGCCACGGCGGCACCATACAACAGCGCAAAAGCAGCTTAAGCTGCCGCTGTTCGGTGCGCTCGCGGCGGTAATGCTTGCTTTGCCGACCGCCAGCCTTGCCTTGGTCAGCTTCGGGTTTGACCAGTCCGGCGGCGATGAAGCGCCACTTGATCTGTTCACGCCTGCATCCGTTGATCCTGACCTGGCGCAGCGAATAGCCACCAAGGCGCGCGAGAAAGGTCTGCGCTTTACGCCCGCCAGTTCCAATCCGGCACTGCGTGACAGGACTGTGACGGTAGCGGTGCGGATTGACGAAGACACCGCCGATGCGATTTCGGTGCGCAAGTCGGTTGATGCCATCCCCGGCGCTGGCGAGGGTATCGCCGCGTTGAAGACGGCACGGTTCAATCTGGGCACCTCGCGCGGCTATCAAAGCTTTGCCCGCACAGTGGTTTTGCCCGACAATGTCCGCAATCTGAGCCTCCCCGATCTTTCCGAATTTGAACCGATCCAGCCCAGCGCGGAAAATAAGCCCAGCCGTTTGCAGCCGCGCATCGAGCTTGAAGATGAACGCCTCGCTGGCCGTTCGGTCAATACGCTTGATGATCTGGGCGCGCAGACGGTGGATGTTGGCGGCAGCTTCCGCCTGTCATCCAAGGTCGATGTGACCGCCGGTGTGCGACTCAGCCAGGAACGCGAGCGTTTGGACCCGCTGACCAATTCAGTGCAGGACAGTCAGGCTGTCTATGTGGGTACGCAAATCAAGTTCTGACGGATCAGATCTGGTTGCGTTGTCGATGTTGTCACCTTTACGATTGAATGTGGCATAAGACTTTAGTGTAGTGCGCCCCGCTTTTGCGGGGTTTTTTGTTGCTTGACCCTACGGCATAGCTACCGTCCACTTTATGCATTATTGGGAGAGACTCTATGAGCAGGGTAGCGATTGTCACAGGCGGAACACGCGGGATCGGGGAAGCCATTTGCGAGCGGTTAAAGCGGCAGGGCCACACCGTCATCGCCAATTACGGAGGCAATGACGAGGCAGCAAAGGCCTTTACGCAAGCCACCGGTATCCCTTCCGCCAAATGGGACGTCGGCGATCACGAGGCCTGCCTTGAAGGCTGCGCTAGAATTGCCGAAGACCACGGCGCAGTCGATATCGTCATCAACAATGCCGGCATCACCCGCGATGGCACCTTGCACAAAATGAGCTTTGAGGACTGGAATGACGTAATGCGCGTCAATCTGGGCGGCTGTTTCAACATGGCAAAGGCGACATTCCCCGGCATGCGGGAGCGCAAATGGGGCCGGATAGTCAATATCGGCTCGATCAACGGGCAGGCGGGCCAGTATGGTCAGGTCAATTATGCCGCCGCCAAATCGGGCATTCACGGTTTTACCAAGGCCTTGGCGCAGGAAGGCGCGAAATTCGGCGTGACCGTCAACGCGATCGCCCCGGGCTATATCGACACCGACATGGTTGCCGCCGTGCCGGAAAATGTGCTGGAGAAAATCGTCGCGAAAATCCCTGTTGGCCGTCTGGGCCATGCAGAGGAAATCGCGCGCGGCGTCGCCTTCCTCACCTCGGACAATGGCGGATTCGTCACCGGATCAACCATGAGCATCAATGGCGGCCAACATATGTATTGATGGCTTGGCTGCGGCGTGAACCGATCTGAAGAAGCTGGCGGTTACTCGGATTCGACGGGGTAAAACTGGTAATCCGCGATCAACGGTGCTTCATCATTGGAACCGGTCACGAGCCGCCGCTCCATCGCAACAACCAATGCCGGTTCGCTGCCATCGGATAATGATGCACCCGAAGGGCTGCGCAAAGCCCTCACAGTGTAATCAACCTCGCCCAACAGGTTGTGCATCGTGAAAGTCAAAACGCCTTTCTTTTCCCTGATCACGCCCTGCGATCGGTTGGCCTTGCCGGACTCGCAGGTCATCCATGCCGAGACATCATCAGGGATACCGATGGACGAAGCAGCGATGATTGACCCATCATTACAGAAACGAAAATAGCTGGTCGAACGGCTTGGCTTCGACACGGCATCAGGCTGGTCTGCGCGGGGCTCGCGCTTGGACCAATACAGTCCGTCGATACGCAGGCCGAGACGCTTTGCAGCCTCCATGTGGTCGGCCAGAGCCGGTTCATCATGCAACGGTTCGCCGCTATTAAGCTTTTGCATGCGCTCCAAAAAGTCCCGCTTTGCTTTCCCCGAAAGCTCCATCGGTTGAGCATGGAGCGCCCCAGCGCTCAATAGGAGCAAACTGGCGAGCAGCGCAGCAAATCTCGCCCAAAATCGCTTCTGTTTCATTGTTCAGGCCTACATTCTCGGCCACCGGAAGTGAAGCACTGCAGACGGTTGCTGCGGCCGCATCGGGTGAGGCATTGATATCATTCGCATGCGATCTGTGGTTACATGCAGACCGGGTCAGAAATACGGAACGGGGAAAAGCGCCGCATGCAAATCACCACACACAATCCGACGCCTTGGATGCAGCACTTCGGTCTCAATCACGCGATTGAGGTGCGCGGGGGCGAGCGGATGCTCTATTGCTCCGGCCAGACGGCGTCAGATGAAGACGGCGCGCCGCTCCATCCCGGCGATCTCGTCGCGCAATACAAGACTGCATGGCAGAATCTGGTCGAAGCGCTGGCAGCTGCAGACATGTCGCCAGCCAATCTGGTCCGGCTCAATTTCTACACCGTGGATGTGCCCGGATTCATGGAGGTGGCAGACCAGATCATGCCGCTGCATGGTGAGGCGGGTGCGCAAATCGCATCGACATTGTTGGGTGTGAAAGAGCTTTACCATCCCGACACCCTGATCGAGATCGAAGCCACGGCTGTCGCCTAGGTGTCTGTTATTGGGCGGCCTTTAATGGGCGACTTGTCAATTCGTTAAGCATCCTTGGTTAATGTTTGTTTGCCCTGTTTGGGGGGGTAGCAGGATCAAAGGTGCTCTATGTCCGAGTCATCGCACAATACAGTTCTAGTTTCAGATTCACGGCCAGATTCAGGCATAGCAACCGACGCCGATACGCGCACAGCACGGCACAAGTCACTGATGCTGCGCAGCGCGAAAGTTGTCTGCCAGACCGGCGAATATGTCTGCCTGGTACGCGATGTCTGCGAGGTTGCGACCTCGCTCAGCTTCCTACACGACGTCCCGCCAGAGACGCGTATCATCCTGTATCTTGCCAATGGTCATACCTATCCGATCGAGCGCGTGTGGAGCGGTAAGCGGCAGGCGGGCTATCGCTTCACCTTCGACGTTGCGCCTGAAGACTTCAAACACGAAACCGGTCCCTATGAAACGCGCCCGACCCGTCTCGATATCAAGGCTCCGGCGCAAATCCTGGACGGACACAAGACCTATGGCGCCCAACTGCTCGACATCTCGAACCACGGGGCGAAGTTTGAATGCGCATCCTTGCTGCAAGAACATCGGCTCCTGGGATTTCGTGTGAGCGGGATGAATCAACGCTTGGGCCAGATCGTCTGGACTGAACGGAAGGGCCCAGAAAGTACGAGCGGGGCGCGGCGCTATGGCATCCAATTCCAGCATCCCATTGCCCTGCAAGAGCTGGCCAATGCTGCTTTGCGCCTGCAACCGTTTGATGCGCCGACAAGCGGCGGAGTTGGGAGCGCGGCTAAGCGCGGTTTCGGCGAGTCTTTGAGCAAGGCACGCGCAGCCGCGGCGTGAACGTCAGGCCATCAGCTCAGGAAATATCCGACCACCCGCAACTCGCCCTTTTCGCGGACCAGCGTGACGTTTTCGATGACGCCTTTTCGATTGCCGAAGTCCGTACTGAACTGCACCACCTGATACCCGCTGGGCGGCGCGGCAACGGTTGAAAAATTGACGGCTTTGCGCGTGACCACTGCGCCCAGAGGCGTACGGGCAAGGTCTGATGCGCTTTCCCGGCTTTCAACCGTGTTTGGCTCCTGAAACGGTTTTGCGGCAGCGACAAAACTGGCCTCCCAATCCTCTTTATCGACGAGCGCCAGCCATTTGCGCGCGGCGGATTCGACTTCGCGATCCCGCTCGCTGGTCGCAAGTGAGACCGGTTCGGGTTGCATCTGTGATGCGAGCGGATTGCCCATGGTGGCGAAACCGAGAGCGATGGCGAATGTAAGCATAATGGCAATTCCTCCAATCCAGAATACGGTCCCAAAGCCAGACATTTGGCCAGGTTGCGTGGTGGCGGGAGAATTGCGGAGGTCGGCAGGGGGCGCATCCCCCAAAGTCTCGTATACAGAGTTTTCAGGAGTATTCTGCTCGCTCTCCAGAAGGAGCCGCGCGGCTTCACGGCTGCTGGTCACGTTCAGCTTGCGCCGGGCGGCGCGCAGACGTTCATTGACGGTGTGAACCGAAACATCGAGCTCGCTCGCCACCGATTTCGCGTCATGACCGCGCACGATCAAACGCAGGGTCTGCTTCTCTTTGTCAGTCAGTGTGTCGCAAGGTACGGGCATAGCCCGATTCTAGGGCAGAGTGCATTCGTGCAGCCACCCCAAATTTCTTGGGATTAACCCCAATTCGATTCTGGCGGAGCACGAGCGACTTTCCACCAAAGAGGTCCGGCGCTTCACCGGGCGATCTCGTCGCGGCTTTTAAGAACCGCGCTTGATCCGGTTCGAAAACGACGTGCGGCCAAGCCCCAGCCAGCAAAATACATGACAGCAAAGCGGTATATACTTACTCAATCTGACCATGACCACGCCCGCCGAAACCCCGCCCTATCACCCGCCGGTCAAACGCTCGATAGCGATTGCGGGGCACAAGACCAGCATCTCGCTGGAGCCGGTGTTCTGGGACATGCTGCGCACCGCAGCGCAAGCTGAAGGCGTGCCGGTAAGCGCACTGGTCGCGCGCATTGATGCGGAACGGATCACAGCAGAGACCCCGCCGGGCCTCGCCAGCGCCATTCGGGTGTGGCTGGTGAGTGCGCTCTAGTCGTCGCCCACCCGCTCGATATCCGCGCCGACCAGCTGAAGCTTTTCCTCCAGCCGCTCATACCCGCGATCCAGGTGATAGATCCGGCGCACCTGCGTTTCGCCCTCAGCGGCCAAAGCGGCAATCACAAGGCTCATCGATGCGCGCAAATCGGTCGCCATCACCTCGGCCCCAGTCAGCCTTCCGACCCCTTTGACGATGGCAGTGCGCCCCTCTGTGTTGATGTCGGCGCCCATGCGGGTGAGTTCGGGCACGTGCATATACCGGTTTTCAAAGATCGTTTCCTTGAGCACGCTTGCACCGTCAGCCTTGCACACCAGCGCCATCAGCTGCGCCTGCATATCGGTGGCGAGGCCGGGATAGGGCGCTGTGGTCAGGTTCGCGGGCTGCAAGGTGCCATTTGCACGGATATTGACGCCTTTTTCGTCTTCGTCCACTTCGACACCGATGGTGCGCAACGCGTTGAGCGTGGCCTGCATCTCGTCCGCCTTCGCGCCTTCCAGCCGAACGTCCCCGCCGGTAATCGCTGCGGCGCAGGCATAGGAGCCCGCCTCAATCCGGTCTGCCATGACCCGGTAGGTTGCGCCGTGCAGACGCTTGACCCCGTGGATCGTCAGGTCGGATGAACCGATCCCTTCAATCTCCGCACCCATCGCCACCAGCAGATTGCACAGATCGACAATTTCCGGTTCGCGCGCCGCGTTGAACAGGCGGCACGTGCCGTTGGCGAGCGCCGCCGCCATCAAGGCGTTCTCGGTCGCGCCTACACTGACGACCGGGAAATCGAAGTCTCCGCCCGGCATGCCGCCATCGGGCTGCATCGCTTTAACATAGCCCTGGGCAAGCTCGATCTCGGCGCCAAACGCTTCGAGCGCTTTCAGGTGCAGATCAATCGGGCGGTTACCGATCGCACAACCGCCCGGCATCGAAACAGTTGCTTCGCCATCGCGCGCAAGCATGGGGCCGAGCACGAGAATCGACGCGCGCATTTTACGCACGAGATCATAGGGCGCGACATTCGACGTGATCCGCGTTGCCTCCATCCGCATGGTCCGGCCAAAATCCTCCGGCCGGGTGCCTTGAATGGCCGTCGTCACGCCGAACTGGTTCATCAGGTGCTGAAAACCGTCAATGTCCGCTAGCCGCGGCAGATTGCGCAGGGTCACCGCCTCATCGGTCAACAAAGCGCAGGGGATAAGCGTGAGAGCAGCGTTCTTGGCACCAGAGATGGGAATAGTTCCAGACAGCCGGTTACCGCCGCGAATGATCAGTTTGTCCATGACGATCCGCCATAGCGCCCCGTATCTTTCGCGCAACTGACTCGCTGCTGTGAGCAGGGACGGGGGCAGGACGCTAGGCGGCTCAAAGCATTGACCTTGCGCAAGCGGCGCGGCACTCAACGCGCAGCTTACGCATGACGCCCGATATAATGTGCAAGAGAGGAAACCGATGACGAATGCCGCCAGAAAACCGATCAGGAAAGCCGTTTTTCCAGTTGCCGGGCTCGGGACACGCTTCCTGCCGGCGACCAAGGCCATCCCGAAAGAGCTGTTGCCCGTCGTCGATCGTCCACTGATCCAGTACGCTGTGGATGAAGCGCGCGAGGCCGGGATCGATCAGATGATCTTTGTCACAGGCCGTGGCAAAACCGCCATCGTAGAGTACTTCGACGTCGCCTATGAGTTGGAGGCGACGATGAACGCGCGCGGCAAGGATATGAACGTGCTCGACCCCACCCGCGCGACGCCGGGCGACATCATCACTGTGCGCCAGCAGGTGCCGATGGGTCTGGGCCATGCCATCTGGTGCGCTCGCGCGATTGTTGGCGATGAACCATTTGCGATCTTCCTGCCCGATGAATTGATGGTGGCCAAAGCAGGCGGATCAGGCTGCATGAAGCAGATGGTGGACGCCTATGATCAGGTCGGCGGCAATCTGATCAGTGTGCTTGAAGTGCCGATGGAAGAGGTTTCATCCTATGGCGTGATTGATCCCGGCGCGGCGCAGGGCGCTCTTACAAAGGTGAAGGGGTTGGTTGAAAAGCCATCGCAAGCCGAGGCTCCGTCTAACAAGATCATCTCAGGCCGCTATATCCTGCAACCCGAGGTCATGCGCACACTGGAAAATCAGGGTAAAGGCGCGGGCGGTGAGATCCAGCTGACCGATGCGATGGCGCGGATGATCGGCGATCAACCCTTCCACGCAGTTACCTTTGACGGGAATCGATATGATTGTGGCAGCAAGCTTGGCTTTGTCGAAGCGACGCTGGCGCTGGCGCTGGAGCGTGAGGATATGGGCGCGGATGTGCGCGCGATAGCGACGCGTTTGCTGGGGTAAACTCTCGCCCTTTGGATCAGCAGAGCGATGGCCCCGCCGTGCAACGCTGCACAGCGGGGCCCTTTTTGTGCTGGTCAGGCGTTACTCGGCAGCTTCGTCGGTGGCGATTTCGTCATCACCATCGGAGTTCAGACCGACAGACCAGTGCTCAATTGCATCGGCGACCTTTGCAGGGTCTTCTGCCGCGGCCTTCGCGAGGCCATTCAGCGAAGACCCGTCGAGGCCCAGCTCCTTCATAAGCCCGTCAAGCACCGGCGCCTGAGCGCGATAGGCGAGCGCGGCTGACACTGCATCATTGGCAAGGTTTCCTGACCCGCCGCCTGCACCGCCTGCATCATTCGCTGCACCGCCGGAGCCACCATTGGTGAGCCCGTCGACCTGAACAATCTTGATCGAGTCAATCGCCTCCATCGGCTTGGCGCTTTCGCGGACCACTTCGGGCAGAACCTTGAGCAAAGCGAGCTTCGTCTGGAGGCTAATCTGTTCCATCGAGAGGATGTTGGCTGCTTCGTTGACGGCCTGCTGACCGGCGGCTTCGACTTCAAAGCGGACACGAGCCGCTTCAGCGCGCAGTTTTTCCGCTTCGGACTCACCTTCCGCTTCAAGCCGCAATGCCATCGCCCGATTGGCCGCCGCATCCTTCTCGGCCTCGGCTTCAACCTTGACCTGGATCGCTTCACGTTCGGCTTCCTTGGCCGCTTCGATCAGTTCGATCTTCTTCGTACGCTCGGCGATCTCGCTTTCACGTGAAGTGGCAACCTGCTCTTCTGCGGCCACAGCTTTCGCACGGGCAGCGTCAGCTTCCGCCTTGGCCTGACTTTCCTCACGCGACTTGTTCTGGACCGCGATCTGCTGTTCCTGCCGAGCGATTTCGAGAGCACGGACCTGATCGATCCGGGCTTCCTCGACGGCGCGGTCGGCTTCGATCTGCTGGCTATCGACCTGTTTCTTGGCCTCGATCTTGGCAGCATCAGCCTCACGTTGGCGCTCGGCCTGTTCGCGGGCGATTTCAGACATTTGCGAGGCGCGGCGGATTTCCACTTCGCGCTCCTGGCCCAGCCGGGCGTATTCGTTGTCACGCGCGATCTGAAAGCTCTTTTCGTCAGCCTCAAGGTTCTTCGTCTCCATCTGGACGCGCGTGTCCTGCTCGATATCGTTGCGCAGCTTCTTGCGCGCTTCGATCTGCTCAGTCAGCTTGGTGAGACCTTCGGCGTCAAAGGCATTGTTGGCGTTGAAATGTTCAATGCTGGTCTGATCAAGGCCCGTGAGCGAAACCGATTCCAGTTCAAGCCCGTTCATCGCCAGATCGTTTGACGAAACCTGCTGCACTTTTTGCACAAAGTCTGCGCGCTGTTCGTGCAGCTCGTTCATGCTCATGCCCGCCGCGACAGAGCGCAGCGCATCGACGAATTTACCCTCGACCAGATCTTTGAGCATTTCCGGCTGCATCGTACGCTGACCCAGCGTCTGCGCGGCCATGCCGATTGCGCCAGCATCGGGGCGCACGCGGACATAGAATTCCGCCTTCACGTCGATCCGCAAGCGATCAAGCGTAATGAGCGCTTCGGTATCCTTGCGCACCACGCTCAACACCAGCGTGTTCATGTTCACCGGCATCGTTTCGTGGAAGACCGGGAAGACGAGCGCGCCGCCATTCATTACGACTTTCTCGCCGCCCACGCCGGTCCGCACGAAAGCGGTTTCCTTCGATGCGCGCCGATACAGCGTGGTGAGGAAGATAAAGATCGCGACCAAGCCTATCAGCGCAACGCCGACATAAATCGCAACGGTAATCAGACTGTCCATTACTACTCCTGTTGTTTTCTCAATATGCCCATTGCGACGCTGTCAGGGGGTCTTCGGAGCCCCTTTACCACATTTAGTCGACGCTCAGCATCGGGCTTTCATAACGAACCGCAAAGAACGTCTCCCCCTCGCGGCGCACCAGCAGAACGGTCTCGCCCTCGCCTATTGCAGCCTGCGGATCATGAGGTTCAACCATGACAAAGTGGGGATGCCCGAACATGTCGAGCACCTTGGAACGCGCGGGGGACCCGCGCCTGGCTGTGCCGGTCTGGATTTCGGCATCGCGGCGCACCAGACTGTCGAGCGAGACGGCGCTCGTTTCATCCTGCGGAAGCAACCGCCCAAGCGGCCGCGTCAACACGCCATTGACCGGCAGTGCGCCGACCCCAGCCAGCACACCGGCCAGCAAGGGATCGAGCGGCTTGCCCAGCAAAGCGATGGCCAGTTGCTGTCCCGACACACCAATCGCAGCAAAGACAAATAACAGGACCATCAGCCAGATGAGGAATGGAACCCGGCCAAGCCCAAGCAGGCTGAACGCGCTTTCCACCACGCCGCCCCCTCCTGCGGCATCAGCGTCAATATCCAGATCAAGGTCGGCATCGGCGCTGTCAAAGACATCGCCAAGCCCGACAATCTGAGCAACACTGATAAAGACCAGAGCGATAAGGGCCGCGACAAATGGCAAGTTGTAGGCTTCAAGTAAACTCATTGCATTTCGCCCACAAAAAACCTCGCTGCATATCGAGCAGTGTCAATGTTCCGTGTTATTCCCATGAATGGATAATTAACACATATTGTCCGAAAATGACAGCAAAAATCGGACATGCTTGCGTGATAGACCTACATTTGAGTGAATATTGTCGCTGGACACTTGGTTTATTACAATCGTAACCCTATCATAAGCTTGGCCTCGACAAGTTCAGGTCGTGATGCGCACCGGCAGAGTCTTTAGACCGCCAACAAAGGTGCTGGTCGCCCGCTTGGGTTCGCCTGCCAGTTCGATGCTCTCCACTTTATCCAGCAGCGCTTCGAACAACAGCCGCATTTCCAGTCGTGCCAGATGCAGGCCAAGGCATTGATGCGCTCCCGCACCAAAGGCGAGGTGGCGATTGGGAGAACGGGCGGCATCGAACCGGCGTGGATCATCAAATTGCGCGGGATCATGGTTGGCGGCGACGTAATTGATCATCATCCAGTCACCCTTGCGGATCAATTGACCGCCAACTTCGACATCGTGCGCGGCGGTGCGCATGAAATGCTGCACGGGAGAGGTCCAGCGGATCGCCTCTTCAACGATGCCGGGCAGCAGGGACCGGTCTGCCTTCACCTTCGCCCATTGCTCCGGGTCCTGCGCCAATGCCTGCATCGCTCCTGCGGTCGATGCACTGGTCGTGTCATGTCCGGCGGTGGCAACAATGATGTAATAGCCCGCCATATCGCGCGGCGGCAGCGGCTCTCCATCGACCGTTGCGTTGGCAATGACGCTGGCAACATCATCCGTGGGATTGGCGCGGCGATCTTCGGCGAGGGTCGAGAAATACTCCTCAAAAGTGGTCACGGCACCCGCGACGAGCTGTACGACCTGCTCTGCCGACATATTCGCCATGCCTGACCCAGACAGATCTGCATCCTGCCCGCCGAACAATTGCTGGGTCAGCATCTGCATACGCGGCTCATCCTCAGGCGGTACGCCGAGGATCTGCATCACCACCCGCAAGGGATATGGCCCCGACACAAGCTGCACGAAATCCACTTCCGGCCCCGCTTCGATCATCGCATCCACCGTGCGATGGGAGAGCGCGCGGATCTCATCCTCAAGCCGCTTCAGATTGCGCGGCATGAACCATTCCTGCGTCAGTTGGCGATATTTGGGATGGATCGGCGCATCGAACACCACCAGCGAATCCACCAGCATGTTGGAGCCTGTGGCCGCACGGCTGAACTCGATCGCCTTGTTAAAGCTGAACACGACCGGGCGCGGATTGTTGAGGAAGGTCGCGTTGTCCTTTGATATGCGCATCACATCATCATAGCGGCTGATCAACCAGAACGGCTCGAACAGGCCTTCTTCCTCAGGCATCACCTTCGCGACCGGCGCGGCCTCACGCAGATGATCGAACACATCGAGCAAGCCATCCCATTCGGCATAGGCGTGCGGGTCAATCACCGCTTTGGCGAGATCGGTCGGCAGAATGGCAGGGTCGCTCGATGGGCGGGACGCCACTATGCGCTCTCCTCTGCATTTTCCCGCGCCTTCGCTTCGAACTCGTCGCGCAATTCGCGCTTGTAGAGCTTGCCGTTTGACTCGCGCGGTAGCTCGGGACGGAAGTCGAACAGTTTTGGCATCTTGATCCGGGCAAGGCTCGGCGCAAGAAAGTCGCGCAATTCCTGCTCAAATGCCTCGCCTGCGACCGCCATATCGATGGGCTGCACGACCGCGACAACCTTTTCGCCGAGATCAGGATCGGGCGCGCCGATGACAGCGGCGTCCATCACCTTGTGATGAGTCACCAGCAGGTTCTCAATCTCCTGCGGGTAGATATTGACCCCGCCCGAAATGATCATGTGGCTCTTGCGGTCGGTCAGAAACAAAAAGCCCTGCTCATTCACATGACCGATATCGCCCAGCGTCATCCATCCCTTTGCATTCATCGCTTCGGCCGTCTTGGCTTCATCATTGTGATAGGTGGGCAGGTTCTCGTTCTCGAAATAGATCAGCCCGTCTTCACCGGGTGCGCATTCCTCACCATCCGGGCCGCACACATGCACTTTGCCATGGATCGCGACGCCCACAGTTCCCGGATTGGCAAGCCAGCCTTCGCTGTTCGCGAAGGTCATGCCGATCTGTTCAGACCCGGCATAATATTCGTTCACAATCGGCCCCCACCATTCAATCATTTCACGCTTTATGGGGACGGGACATGGCGCGGCGGCGTGCAAGGCGCGTTGGTGGCTGGACAGATCGTATCGCGTGCGGATTTCGGGATCGAGCTTCAAAAACCTTACAAAGTGCGTGGGCACCCATTGGCTGTCGGTCACCTTATAGGTTTCAATGGCCTTCAGCGCTTCTTCGGGATCAAACTTCTCCATTACAACAACCGTGCCGCCCAAGCGGTGCACAGTGGAGGACCACCCCAGCGGAGCCGCGTGATAGAGCGGCGCGGGCGAGAGATAGACCATCGAGCCATCGCCCGGCATGCCCACACCCATCGTCGCCAGCCCCATCAGTGGCACAGGGGATTGCGGGTCGTTGTCTTCAGGCGGGGCCGGCTTCACACCTTTAGGGCGACCGGTCGTGCCTGAAGAATACAGCATGATGAGGCCGGTATGCGGATCACTCACCGTATCGGGGCTGTGCTGGTCCAGTTCCGCCGCAAAATCATCGTCGCCGCCGCTGTCCATCACCAGTATTTCGAGGTCCGGCAGTTCAGCCCGCACAGTTTCCAGAACCTCCGCGAATTTCGTGGATGTGACCAGCAATCTGGCTTCGCTGTCCTTCAGGATATAAGCGATTTCGGGACCGGTGAGCCGCGTGGAAATCGGAACCATCATCGTGCCCACGCGCTGCGATCCCCAGTTGAGCGTGTAAAACTCCATCCGGTTTTCCAGCAGGACCGCAAAAGCGTCGGCTCCACCTCCATTGGCCTTATCATGCGGCCCCAATCCACGCGACCTCAGCAGATGGGCAAAGCGGTTCGCGCTCGCATCCATCTCGCCATAAGTCATCTGCTGGCCACTGCCTGTCATGATGACGGCGGGATGGTCGGGGCGGCTCTTCGCGTAAGCGATAGGGTGCATGCTCAATAGTCTCTCCACTGTCGCGCTTTGGCGATGGCTCAAGACCACGCCTGCGCTTTCTCTCTCACAGCAGAAACCTAACGGGGAGCGAGCGGCACTCAAGCAAAATCCGCAGACAAAATCCGTAGGCAAAATCCAACAGAAGGCGCAGCCGGTTCAAGAGCCCTGCGGCGGCACAGTTTACAACCGGAAAAAGCGTGCAGTGGCCATGACATGCGCAAAAAAAGGCGGCGAGCCTAAACTCGCCGCCTAAACTCGGACACCCTCTCCAATGTCCGACCCGCTCGTTGGCGGGTTAACCGGTACGCTGCGCGCCGGAAGAGCTTACAGCCCTCCTTGGCCGCCTTGCTGACCGGGACGGGCCCGACCAGCAGCACCAAGAAACTTTTCAGAGTTCACCGCGGCGCGCGCTGCACCTTCTTTCATATAGGGAATCGGATTGACTGCAACCCCGGCAACGCGAACTTCGTAATGAAGGTGCGGTCCGGTAGAGCGTCCAGTGGAGCCGACATAGCCGATCAGATCACCTTTGCGGACGCGCTGGCCATCTGCAACCGAGAGGCGCGAAAGGTGCGCGTATCGCGTTTCGAGGTCGGAACCATGATCAAGATAAATCACCAAGCCATAGCTGCGCGAACGGTCTGCGCGTTCGACTGTACCATCAGCGGTCGCATAGACCGGCGTGCCGGTAGGAGCGGCCAGATCAATACCATGGTGCCGTTTGCGACGGCCCAGCACCGGATGCGTGCGCATGCCATAGCCGCTCGTCATGCGGGCCGAATTCAACGGATTGCGAGAGGGAACGGATACGACGGGCCGTTGAATGGTTGGGGTGGTATCGACGGCAAACGGATCAGGGCCGGCATTATCCAGCGCGGTCCAGCTTGCAAAAAGCTCCCGAAAACGGGGATCGCCAGTTGCCAGCGCATCGTCTTGCGCCTCCTTGACCGTTTCGGTTATGTCGACCGCTGCTGTTGCAGAACTGTTTGCCATTGCAGGAGACGCCGCAACGGAAAAAACCGCCGCGCCAATCACTGCTGAAACCTTGCGAAGATGCTGCCCGAAAGCGATGCGCATGCTGACCCGTGTCCTGTTTTCCTGGCTTCAAGAGCCGTTGCACTTTATCAGCGCATTTATTTTGGAACCGTCTTGTAACGGCTGGGTAAGCGTTATCGGGACAGAAAATTAAAGTGCAATCTCTGCGTAAAAGTCTCGCGACAAACCGGCTGCAAGACGGGCTGAGTCGTTGAATGGCGGTTTAACTGCTCCCTTAAAGTGCTCGCGAACCAGGGATTTCCACATGGTTTCCGGCAGGTTTCCTTGATTCTGCGCAACTTTTACAAAGTGCTTGGTCCCAAACGCGACATGCCGGATTTCGTCGTCAAGAATGCGCGTAAGAATCTTTGCTCCGTTTTCATCGCCAGCAGCCCGCACCCGCTCCAAGGTGGCAGGTGTCACATCAAGGCCGCGTGCCTCAAGGACCATCGGGACGATTGCGAGGCGCGCAGCGACATCGTGACGCGTCTCGAAAGCGGCCTGCCACAACCCTCCATGCGCGGGCAGCGCACCGTAGTGGCTGCCCAAAGCCTCAAGTTTGCGCGCGAGCAACGCAAAATGCATCGCCTCATCCGCTGCGACATAAAGAAAATCGCTGACGAACTCCTCTCCCATCTCCGCACCGAAGCGACCGGCCATATCAAGCGCAAGATCAATCGCGACGAATTCAATGTGCGCCAGGGAATGCCATAATGCGATGCGCGCTCGCTCTGATCCGCCTTTGCCCCGTTTCGGCATTTTGTTGGGCGGTAACAATTCAGGCTGTTCGGGCCGCGCGGGGTGATCAGGCATTGCCGTCTCAAAGGTGAACGCCAGCCGCCCCTGCCGCCATTTGCGCGCCACATCGCGGGTGGTGAAACACTTGGCGCGCGGATCGGCTGTCATCAGAGCCGCGCGAATGGCGCTGGACAGAGATTGACGTTCTGGAGCCATAATGGAGTCAAAGCGCTTTCGCGGCGGCCAGCACCTCTTCGGCATGGCCTTTCACTTTCACCTTGTTCCAGACCTGCGCGATCCTGCCGTCGGCATTGACCAGATAAGTGGTGCGAACCATGCCCATATAGGTCTTTCCGTACATCTGCTTTTCAGTCCAGATGCCCAGCGCATCTGACAAGCCACCCTCCTCGGGATCGGTCGCCAAAGGGGTGGTAAGTTCGTGTTTTGCGATGAAATTCTGGTGCTTTTTCGCGCTGTCCTTTGACACGCCAAGCAATTCCACCCCGGCTGCGTCAAAATCGCCTTTCAAGGCAGTGAAGTCCTTTGCCTCGGTCGTGCAACCGGGCGTGTTGTCTTTCGGATAGAAGAACACGACCAGCTTTTTACCTGTAAAGTCACTCGGTTTGACGGTGCCGCCATCAGGGGTGCCCATTTCAATATCGGGCATTGCATCGCCAGCTGCGGGAAAATCGGTCATGTTTCGGGCTCCGTGTTGGTATCGGGGACGGCTGTATCGGAAATGTCCGCACCAAAGGTCTGGTTCCAGACTTTGCGCACACGCGCCCGTGCAGCGGCGCATTCTTCGAGCAGGGCCGGATAATCGTCAACGCGGCAGGCCTTGGCCAATGCACTTGCGGCGCAGACAGGCGGCTCCATACCGCCGGGCGCCAGCAGGCGCAGCGCCACGATCATGCGCGTCAAAAGGTCATAGTCGGTCCGGAATGCCTCAGGCAGCAGGCCCGCGTTGATCATAGCCGGGATCGCAGTACCGAGATCGGGTGAATAGGCATCGGGCTGGCTCTGCGCGAGATGCGCCCCTGTCTGATCTGTGCCGCGCAATTGCAGATAGTGGACCAGAAACTCGCAGTCGACGAGGCCGCCGCGCAGCCGCTTTATATCGAGCGGGCCGGCAGGCTTTTTATGCCGAGCCATCTGCGCACGCATGTCCGTGACCGCCTCCAGCAGGGCATCGGGATCGCGGGGGCGGCGCAGTACGCTGTCCATGATTGCGTCGAGAACGGTGTGGGCCGCCGCCGATCCGGCGATGACCCGCGCCCGTGCCAGCGCCATGTGCTCCCATGTCCAAGCGGTATCCTTCTGATACTTTTCGAACGCTTCGCAACTGACCGCGAGCGGCCCTTGCGCCCCTTGCGGTCGCAGACGTGTATCGACTTCATACAGCGCGCCTTGCGCCGTCGGCACGGATAACGCCGCTGTTACTCGCCCGGCGAGCCGGTTGTAATAATGCGTGGCAGAAAGCGGACGCGGTCCATCCGATTGCGCGGCGAAATCTCCGGTAAACAGATAAACAACATCCAGGTCGGAGGCGTGGGTCAACGCGCCCCCGCCAAATCGCCCCAAGCCCAGCACCAGCAATTCGCTGCCCGCGATCTTTCCGTGCGCGCGGGCAAATTCAGCGCTGGCCCCGCGCACGGCTAATCGCACCGCCGCCTCCGCAATCCGGGCGAGCGCCGCGCCAATATCAAGCGGATCGGCCAAGCCCTCAATCAACTGGATGCCCAGGGCAAAGCGCAGCTCACCCGTCACCAATCGGATCGCATCAAGCAGCGCCTCGTAATCATCGCGCGCCGCACTTTGTTCGACGCTGGCCGCGATCTCCTCAACCGATCCCGGCAATTCGAGAGCATCACGATCCAGCAGCGTATCGAGCAATTCAGGTCGACGGGCGAGTTCGTCCGAAAGCGTCGGTGCAAGGGTCAGGGCCGCGACCAGACGATGCAGCAATTCAGGTTCAGCATTCAACAACCGGAACAAAGTCACCGCAGAGGGCGCGCGTTCGAGCAGGCTTTCCCAACGGGTCAGTGCGCGCATGGGGTCATCGCTGTGCGCAAGCGCTTCGAGAAAGGCCGGGGTCAGTTCGTCAAAGGCAGCGAGCGCCTGAGTGCTGCGCAAGGTCTGATACCGGCCGTCGCGCCATGCCGCGACACGGGCAGCGAGTGCTTCGGCGTTGTCAAAGCCCAGTGATCCAAGGGTTTCAACGGGCTGTTCGGCAAGCGGCGCAGGTGCCGTTTTTGGCGCGCGCGCAACGGGTTCGCCGATTACCTCGGCATAAATCTCCGCCGTGCTGGCTGTGAGGGTTCGCACCTCTTCGACCAGAGCCGCACCGCTTTTCAATCCGTCAAGATACGCGACGTTGTCCAGCGCTTCTCCTTCGGGCAGCGCATGGGTCTGGCGATCGTTCACCATCTGCAACCGGTGTTCTATCACTCGCAGCCGATCATAATTCTCGCCCAGAATTTGGGCATGCCCGGACTCAATCCGGCCTGCGCGCGCGAGTGCATCCAGCGCAGCCCGCGTCCCGCGCACTCTGAGCAAAGGATCGCGACCGCCATGGATCAATTGAAGCGTCTGGGTTATGAATTCGATCTCGCGGATACTGCCGCGTCCACGCTTTACGTCAAAGCCCGGTCCCGGCTCCTCCGGCCCGCTGTCATTGTCTCTGATCTGCCCGGTAAGAGAGCGGCTTTCTTCCAGCGCGCCAAAGTCGACCGAATGCCGCCAGACAAAGGGCCGGATTGCCTCGAGAAAGGCCTCACCCGCCGCTATATCACCCGCCGCCGCCCGCGCGCGAGTGAAAGCGGCGCGCTCCCATGGCAGGGCTGCGCTCTGATAGTGCTCCAGCGCCAATGCGCGCGGTACCGCCAGCGGACTGATCTCGCTTGCTGGCCTCAGTCGCAGATCGACCCGCAAGACATACCCTTCAGCCGTATTCTCGCTGAGCAGCTTGATAATCCGGCGGGTGTAGCGCTGCGCCGCCTCACCCGGGTCTTCCTTTGCACGGTGCGCCAGGATCACCGGGTCATAGATCAGCACGGGATCTATATCCGAGGAATAATTGAGCTCTCCCGCCCCTTGCTTACCCAATGCCAGAGCCATGAAGCCGCTTGGGTGATCCTCTCCGGTACGCTCGAAAATGGCGGTGCGAATGGCCCTGTCCAAAGCGCGATCGGCGAACGCGGTCAGCTCACCAACAACCTGAGGTAGCGGGAAAGCGCCTGCCAGATCACCCACCGCCAAAGCCGTCGCCAACGCGAGCCGTTCTCGCCGCATGCCAACGCCTGCATCTTCATCCTGTCCGCGCGATTTCGCCCACCGAAGCGCGTCCTCACCAGCCCTCCGTTCAAGCAAAGCCGCGAGATCAGGCAAGCGATCCAGTGACCGCTTCAGGAACGGCGCATGATCGCGTGCGCGCCGCAGAGCATCTTTCCAATTGGGAGCATCAGTCCAGAGCGGTTGGTCAGCCATCACCCGAACCCTTTGGCGCGCAGCCGCTCTTGCCGCAAGCGATCAGCGTTGTAAGACACTCGCGAATAGCCACGACGCGAGGGATAGAAGCACCATGACCAACAGATTTGCCGCTTTGGGCACCATTATCGCAGGCGCACTGGCGTTGACCGCGTGCGACGGCATGCCCCTGCCCGGAGGCGGGGTGTCCGCCGCACTCGATATCCCGGACGTTGAAGCTGGCGAACTCAGCCAGGAAACAATGGTGGATATCACCAGGACGCTCTCAACCGACGAATTTGAGGGGCGGATGCCCGGTACAAAGGGCGAGGAATTGACGGTTGCCCTGCTGAAGGAGCGGTTCGAGCAGGCCGGCCTCCAGCCCGGCAATGGTGACAGCTGGGTGCAGGAAGTGCCCCTAGTGGAGATCACCGGCACCAATTACGCTCCGCTCACCATCACCAATGGCGAGACCGATCTGGTCTATGATTATGGCAGCGAATGGGTTGGCGTGAGCTATCGCGAGGATGCCCGCACACAATTGGCTAACAGTGAACTGGTCTTCGTCGGATACGGCATCAATGCGCCTGAGCGTGACTGGAACAACTACGAAGGCGTCGATGTCACAGGCAAAACCGTGGTGATCCTCGTCAATGATCCCGACTGGCAGACAGAAGGGCTGGAAGGCCCGTTCAACGGAAAGGCGATGACCTATTACGGGCGCTGGACCTACAAATACGAAGAGGCGGCAAGGCAGGGCGCGGCAGGCGCGATCATCGTGCACGATACCGAGCCTGCTAGCTATCCGTGGGGAGTGGTCGAATCCTCATGGTCCGGACCGCAGGCCTATGCGCAACGCGGCGAGAACGCCGATCCGATGACCATCATGAATGGCTGGGTACAAAAGGAAGTCGCACGCGAGATCCTTTCTGCCGCCGGACAGGATCTGGACGCCTTGAGCGAGGCGGCAAAAAACCCTGGTTTCAAAGCGGTCGAGCTCGGCATGAGCGCCTCCACCAGCTTTGAAAACACGATGCGCAGCTTTGCCTCGCAAAATGTCATCGGTGTTCTGCCGGGCAGCGTGGCTCCGGACGAATATGTGCTGCACACCGCCCACTGGGACCATCTGGGCCGCTGCACCCCTGCCGGAGATGGCGATGACATCTGCAATGGCGCGGTCGACAATGCAACGGGAACGGCGGCTTTGGTTGCCCTGGCCGAAGCGCATGTGAAGGCTGGCGCGCCGCACCGCAGCCTGGTCTTTCTGGCTGTCACGGCAGAGGAATCGGGCTTGCTCGGCTCCTATTACTACGCTGACAATCCTGTCTTCCCCCATGCGCAAACGGTGGGCGGCGTGAATATGGATGCGTTTCTGGTTGCTGGCCCGGCAAAGGACGTGACCGTCGTTGGTCCGGGCAAATCACAGCTCGACCTGTTCCTTGAAGCGGCGCTGTCAGCCGATGGCCGCGTCGCCACGCCCAATCCGAGCCCCGAGGCGGGGTATTACTATCGCTCTGATCACTTCGCCTTTGCCAAGAAAGGCGTGCCGATGCTGTATGTTGATGGCGGCGAAGACCTGATCGAAGGCGGGCGCGAAGCTGGCGAAAAGGTGGCGGCTGACTATCGCGAAAACCGCTATCACGGGCCAAAGGACGAGTTCAGCGAAGACTGGGACTGGTCAGGCGTGATGGCCGATTTGCAGCTTTATTATCGCCTTGGCCGGATGATGGCGATGAGCAGCGACTGGCCAAACTGGAACCCTGGCGACGAATTCAAGGCCGTGCGTGACGCGGATTGCGCAGGCTCGGACACGGGCTGCTGATCCGCTTTATCAAAGTCCGGGGCGAAATGCTGTGAGTACCGCAAAAATGCCGCCCGAATGGGCGCCGCAGGATTGGCTGTGGATCGGTTTTCCGCATCTGGCCAATGAATGGCCGGGCTTTCTTGACGCCGCGCAGGAGCAGATCGCCGCCTTCGCCAGCGCTGTTGCCGATAGCGGTCAGCCAGTCCGCCTGCTGGTGCGTAATGAAGCCAACGAAGCGCGTGCCCGCTCTTTGGTGAGCGATACAGTGACGCTGCAACGCCGGATCTACGGCGATATCTGGCTGCGCGATACGGGGCCTCTGGTCGTGATCGAAAACGGTCAGCGCATCGCGCGCCGTTTCGCGTTCAACGGTTGGGGCGGCAAATACGAGATGCCGGGCGATGAAACAATCGGCGCGCAAATCGCTTGTGACGCCGGGCTGGATTTGACAGAGCATACCATGGTGCTTGAAGGCGGAGCGGTGGACACAGACGGGACTGGTCTGGCCATCACGACAGAACAATGCCTGCTCAACCCCAACCGAAATCCGGAGCTGAGCCGCGAGGATATTGAGCGGGAGTTGACGCATATCATGGGGTTCGATCGGATCGTATGGTTGGGCGACGGCCTGATCAATGATCACACCGACGGGCATGTCGACAACCTCGCCCGCTTCGTTGGCGAAGGTCGCATTGTTGTTCCCGAGGCGAATGGCGCGGATGATCCCAACGCGGCGATCTACAACGATGCGGCACAACGCGCCCGATCAGCAGGGCTGGACGTGGTGCGCATACCTTCGCCTGGCCTCATCACCCGTGACGGCGCGGTTGAGCCGGCAAGCTATGTCAATTTCGCGATTACAACGCGTCTTGTCGTCGTGCCAACCTTTGGTGTGGCCAATGATGCTGCGGGCGTCGCCGCCATCGCAGCCCAGTTCCCGGACCGCGATTGTATTGGCCTACCCGCTGATGCCGTCCTTGCCGGGGGAGGCGGATTTCATTGCGCGAGCCAGCAGATGCCCACCCGACCTGCCCCGTCTGATTAACGCTTCATTAGGGTTTTCGTGGCAATCCGATAGCTTATGGCGAAAACAGTCTTCATAACGCGCGCAGCAGACAGCGCAGTAAAGGCCAGCCCGCAGGTTCTTTTGCAAAGTGGGTTGCAGGCCTTGATCGTGCTTGGAGCGGCCACTGCGCTGATCCTCGCGGGTCAGCCGCTACCGCTTTAAGCCACGCAGGCGCGCGCCTTAATTTCGCAGCACTGTAATCGCGCGGCTGGCTGGGCCGAACGTGCGCAGACCTTTCCTCTTGGTTTCGCTTGTCACGGGCGTTGTTGATCGCGGCCGGCGGATTCGTCTCCCAGTCCACGGTCCGGACGCCGGTAAATCGAGCCCATGGTGCGAAGGCAGTCAGCACCCAACCTGTCCTGATTGAACTTTCCACCAGTCAAGGCTGACCGTCCTGCCCCCCTACACGGCTCTACAACGCGCCTGTGCCTGGCGAGGACTCACTGTAAGACGCAAGCCTCGGCAGAGTTTCGCTTGTCGCTGCATCCTCCCGCGAAGAGATCGCAATCGGGAGAGGTGAAAATGGCGGGCGAACCGCGTCAGATGCACGAATGTGGTCGTGAGCGAAGAGGGGCTCATGCGATGGACCTGTGGCGGGAGAATCGTCGTACTTTGCCACGCCCGGTTCGCTGTCGCTGGGGCAGACCGCTGCGCCCTTGTGATGCGCGCGGCGAAACATGGCCCGGTTTTGGCAGCACGCTGGCTGCAATAAGGGCGTTCAAATCAGCCGAATAAGCGCCGCAATCGCCGCCGCGCCAAGCACCACGCCGACGCAGATACGCCACGCCCGCTCGCTGACGCGACCGAAGGCAAGCGAACCCGCCCAATTGCCCAGAGCCATCAAAGGAAAGAGCGCCAGCCCCAAAACTATCGTCCGCGTCTCCAGCAGGCCAAGCGCCGCGCCCGATCCAATTCCCGCCAATGCTGCGATCCCGAAAATGCCGATCATCGACGCCTTGGCCGTGGCGCGGGCGATGCTGCGACCGACATAATAGGGCACGACCGGTGGCCCCGGCATTGCCGCAAAGCCCGTGAGAACACCCGCCGAAACACCCACGGCGACAGTCGTCTTGGAACCCGGCTCCTGGTGCCCGCGCTGCGGTAGGAGGACCGCGGCAAAGGCCGAGCACGCCACCAGTGCGATCAGCAATCGCGCCAGATCGGGCGGCGTCACGGACAGCAAGAGCAGTCCGCCCGGAGTGCCCAAAATCACCAATCCGCCAATGACCAGCGCGCTGCGTTCGGCATTACGCAGGATCATGCGGATTTCGACCAGAGCAAGCAGGCCAGCCATGATGTTGACCGCCAGAACCGCTTCGACAGGCGTCAATGCGAGCGCGAGGACCGGGACCAGCAGAATACCGAAGCCAAACCCGGTCAGCCCGCGAATAAAGGCCGCACCCAGCGTCGCTGCAACCGCCGCCGCGATTTGCAGCGCGCCGAATTCCGCTAACAATTCCACGAAGGCCTAGTCAGCGAGATCCGGCGGCGTGGCGGCCTTCGTTAATATTGCAATCGCTTCGTCCAGGCTGAGCACTTGCTGCTCTTTCTCACCCAGTGTCCGCATTGCAACAGTGCCTTCCTCGGCCTCGCGCTTTCCGACCACCAGCAGGTGCGGAACCTTGGCAAGCGAGTGCTCGCGAACCTTGTAGTTAATCTTCTCGTTGCGCAGATCGCTCTCCACGCGAATACCAGCTGCTTCCAGCCTGGCAACGGCTTCGCTGGCATAGTCATCCGCGTCGGAGACAATGGTCGCGACCACCGCCTGTACCGGCGCAAGCCACACCGGCATACGCCCCGCGAAATGTTCGATTAAAATGCCGATAAAGCGCTCATACGAACCAAAGATCGCGCGGTGCAGCATGACGGGGCGATGCCGCTCGCCATCCTCACCGATATAGGTCGCATCAAGGCGTTCGGGCAGGACGCGGTCCGACTGGATCGTGCCGACCTGCCACGTGCGCCCGATCGCATCGGTCAGGTGCCATTCCAGCTTTGGCGCATAAAACGCGCCTTCGCCCGGCAGTTCTTCCCAGCCGTAATCCTCATTCGCCATGCCTGCCTCAGCCACAGCATCGCGCAGTTCCTGTTCAGCCTTGTCCCAATCCTCGTCCGAACCAAAGCGTTGCTCTGGTCGCAATGCGAGCTTGATCTGATACGTGAATCCGAAATGCTGGTAGACGCTGTCGGCCAGCTCGCAAAACTTCTGCACTTCGCCAACGATCTGGTCCTCGGTGCAGAAGATATGCGCATCGTCCTGCGTGAACTGGCGGACGCGCATCAGGCCGTGCAGCGCGCCATGCGGCTCATTGCGGTGGCAGCAGCCCATCTCGCCCAGCCGGATTGGCAGGTCGCGATAGGACGTGATACCTTGTTTGAAGACGAGCACATGCGCGGGGCAGTTCATCGGCTTTAATGCCATCCAGTCGGCATCGCCGCTGATGACCGGTCCTTCATCGTCAACGTTCGGGACTTCGTCAGGGATGACGAACATGTTCTCGCGATACTTGCCCCAGTGGCCCGATTGCTCCCATTGGCGCGCATCCATCACTTGCGGCGTCTTTATCTCGCGATAGCCGCCCGCGTCCATCCGGCGGCGCATATAGGCCTCCAGCTCGCGCCAGATGCGATAGCCCTTGGGGTGCCAGAAGACGCTGCCATGCGCCTCTTCCTGAAGGTGGAACAGGTCCATCTCGCGGCCCAGCTTGCGGTGGTCGCGCAACTGCGCTTCCTCCAGCCGGTGGAGATGCGCCTTCAATTGCTTCTTGTTCAGCCAGCCCGTGCCGTAGATACGGGTCAGCTGGGCGTTGTTCTGATCGCCGCGCCAGTATGCGCCAGCAGTGCGCATCAGTTTGAACGCCTGCGGGTCAAGCTTGCCGGTGGAAGGCAGATGCGGCCCGCGGCACATATCCAGCCAGTCATCCCCCGACCAGTACACCGTCAGCTCCTCATTCTCGGGCAGGCTCTGAGCCCATTCCGCCTTGAACGCCTCACCCTCGCCCGACCACTTTTCGATCAAGGCTTCGCGGCTCCAAACTTCGCGGCGCAGCGGCTTGTCCGCCTTGATGATCTCGCGCATCTTTTCTTCGATCGCGGGCAAGTCATCCATGCCGAACGGTTCGCGGCTTGCGGGGGCCATCACGTCATAATAGAACCCGTCATCGGTTGCGGGACCAAAGGTGATCTGAGTACCAGGCCACAGCGCCTGCACCGCTTCGGCAAGCACATGCGCATAGTCATGGCGCACCAGTTCGAGCGCCTCGGCCTCGTCCTTGGCGGTTATGAGGGCAAGCTGTGCATCGCCATCGAAAGGGCGGCCAAGGTCGCGCACTTCGCCATCCACTCGCGCGGCCAAAGCAGCCTTCGCAAGGCCCGGGCCGATCGCGGCGGCGACATCGGCGGGCGAGCTGCCACGCTCCATTTCGCGCACGGAACCGTCGGGCAGGCTGATCTTGAGCAGTTCGGTCATCGTAAATATCCGTCTCGTTTGGCGCGCGCCTTAAGGCATGGACGCGCGCACCGGAAGAGCGGTGTTTGGTTTGAAACGATTTCGAGGAGGACACCGCGCCACCCGAAACCGGGCGGTNTGAGCTGCCGGATCAACCCAGCCGCAACCGCCCCGGACAATCCGAGGATGTTGTGGTGGTAGTGCGAGTGAGCGTCATGGG
>JGI12109J20283_10091414_pt1 | contig 44496 bp, 28 predicted proteins | sample ElkSlonscriptome_12_FD_20283 | JGI IMG/M metagenome (IMG submission 20283)
CTTGCTGACGACGGCCCCGCCGCCGCCGCAAGCCGATCTGCTGGCGATCCTCGGTGTGTTTGCCGCCCCAATCATGGCGCCCCCGCGCTTTACCGATCTGGCAACCAAGGAGAAACTCATGAGTTCCGATCTGATTGAGTGTCTGGCAAAAGATATTATCGCCGAGCAAAAAGCAAAATGGCAAGCGCGCCTCGAAGCTGAACAGGCCGCCCGTCTGCATGCTGAACGCGAGGTACGCACCCACATTGAGCGTGAAGCACAGATGACCCAACTCCAAACCGAACGCGAGACCCTCGCATCAATGGTGTCGCTGCGGTTTCCCGATGCACCAATGCGCCTGACCCATCTGATCGCTAAGATCACCGATGTATCTACATTCCAGGGACTGCGCGCGGATATCCCGGATGTACCGGATCTTGCCGCCCTCGAGCAGCGTTTGCCTCACGCCGCCGGGTAGAACGGTCGATTGTACCACGACAGCCAGCGTGAGGATGATTACAGCCGCGGCCTGGTGCGGTAGCCCTACTTACCGAATGCAGGTTGAATGCGGCGACAGGGAAATGTACGCCGCGCGCGGAAATCCGCGCGCGGCGTGTGATATGACCGGATAGCCGGATCAACCCCGGTTATTGCTGTGTTCGGCGTACCGCCATCAGCGCATTGTAGGCTGCTCCCGGCACACCGACGGCCGGCTCGGCCCCCTCGAGGGCGGCGACCACCTGCGCCAGCGGATCATGTAGATAGTGCAGATCATCCTGCGCGGCCAGGACACGCAGCACATGATGGGCTCCCTGGCGCAGCCATTGCGCATCCCATGGCGCGGACTGCAAAGCGCGCAGCAGTGCCGGAACCCCGGCCGGCCCCAGAGCAATCAGCGCTTCGGCCGCCAGCCAGCGCACATCAAATCGCCGATCCTCCAGGGTTGCGACTAGCGCCGGGGCGGCCGCCGGGTCGCGCAGTTCCCCCAGGGCTTTGGCGGCTTCCCAGCGCACATTCCCGTTGGGGTGCGCCAGCGCCTCGATCAGCGGTGCGACAGCCGGTTCGCCGCGATGAACCAGGTCGCGGCGGGCATGCTCGCGCACCTTGATGTCACGGTCGCCCAGTCTGGCGATCAAAGAATGCACAGCGGCGTGGGTCGCGTGGACGGTTTCTGGTTGAGTCATGATTCTCCTCCTTGTGGATACTACCACTGCCAGTCCCGCGTTGACGGGTCGTCGTTGACCTGTAATCTCCCTGCTTCTATTATAGTACACCAGTCCAGTACCGGCCTCACTGGTCAGTCAGCCAGGATCGATTTCCCCCCTCTGTCCGATACATATGTGCGTTTGCCTCGGTATACTCATTCAGAACGGACGTATACGCCAGATCGCGTGCCGATTTATTCCCACTGCCCAATACTGCCGCAGAAGCAAGCTATTTCCCTGGTGCGAACCTCGGCCAAATATACCCATTGTGTACATCCGTCAGCTTTATTAAGAAAAGAGCGTAATCGAAAGGATAATTCGATGGCGATACATGCAAAATTATGGTCAGTTCTGGTGCTGCTGCTGTTGCCGGTAGTGCTGCTAACCGGCTGCACGAACACGCCTACTGTTCCCACTGCCACCCCCGCATCGCCGACGGCGGACATGCCCGCAGAGCAGGTCAGCCAGTTCTACAACGACTGGATCAGCTACCCGGGCAATCCGCTGCTGGGACGGCGCTACGATGACCCTGACCGGCTTACGGCCGAGTTTATCCAGCGCATTGATGATACTGTTGCCCAGGGCAATCTGCCTGCCGATCCCATCCTGTGCGCGCAGAACAAACCGACCAGGGTGGAGATCGGCGACACAACAATGAATGCGGATACAGCCGGCGTGGTCGTACATACAATTTGGGCCACCGGCTCCGACAGTGCCACAACCAATAATGTACAGGTAGAACTGGTGCAACAGGACGGGCACTGGCTGATCGCCGATGTCGTCTGCCCCGGTGCTGCCGTCACGCCGCCGACAACTACCCCGGAGCCCGCGCCGACGCAGCCTGCCGCGCCGACCAGCTCACCACCTACGGCGACACCTGCCGAAGCACTGGTCGGGCCGGAGTGGAGCGTGGCTTACGCAGGCGACCTCAACACCGATGGCATGCGTGATGTCGTGGCCTACCAGCCTGCCACCGTTGAACCGGCCCCGTCGATGCAGTCCTACCTGACGGCGGATGCCTTTGTCGCCGCCGAGCTGATCGTGGTGCAGGCCAACGCCGCCGGTGAGCCGGTGATCCAGTTTGCCGCTGACCCGGAGGGGCTCAAGCGCAATGGTGAGAATATTAATCCCTTCCGCCCGGACCCGGATCTGACCCCGGCTGCTTTTATTGTCGAGGTGATGCCGGCGAACGCCGTCAAGCTGACCGTGTTGCCGATCAATGCGGACGGCGAAGGCTTTACTCAGGCCGCTCCGATTACCTGGAATCCGGCAGAGCAGCGCTATGCCCTGACCGGGCCGGGCATGCTGCCCTCCGAAACGCAGGCTCCCGATGAGATGGAAATTGTGCTCTACTGGGCTGTGGGCGAAGAACTACAGCCGGAGTATCGGCGCATTCCGCGCACCGAGGCGGTAGGCACGGCGACCCTGGAGTTGCTGCTGGCAGGGCCACCGCACCCGGGGCTGAACACCGCCATTCCAACGCCGGACGAAGTACAGAGCTATCCCGGACGCCAGCCCGACTGGGGCGACCGGGTGCGCCTGCTGGGGCTGATGATCGAAGATGGTGTGGCGACGGCGAACTTCTCGCAGGAGATGCGCGCCTATGGTGGCGGCTCGGCGCGGGTGCAGCAGATCCGCCGGCAGATTACCCAGACGCTGCTCCAGTTCCCGACCGTGGATGAGGTTCGCATCGCGGTGGAGGGCGAGGTTGCGACGGCGCTGCAGCCATAATGTGTGTCGATTGTATCAATCTGCCGCTCGACCAATAAACTCAGGCGGCAGCGACATTGTTGTGGCACGTCTCTGCCGCAATAGCAGTGCAGCAAATTCTTACTGCCTGATCATCGGCAGGCAGAGCCGGTTTGTACGCCGCGTACTTGTGCCCACCGTCATGATGCTGTTGGTATTGCTCTGATAACCCATCTCATCGATCACGACGATCCGGGCATTATGTTCACCGTCGGCCAGATCTAGTCCTTGGGGTATAGCTCCAGGCTGCGTTCGCGTCCGCAACGGTTTTACACACCATGTTTCGTCGATCCGGCTCTGCACCGTGGCATTGGCTTCAACTGAACCACTGAAGATCGGGCGCGACTGATAGACGATGTCCGGCAGCGCATCCGGTTTCGCCGGAGCGGTAGTGTCAATGCCGGTCGGGATACAATATCTAGTTGTTGTTACTATTCCCAGTCAAAGGCGCAGGCGGAGCGATATATCGCTCCGCCTGCGCGAACAGTATACGCTCTGGCTGCGTGTGCTACGTGGACTTCCTGGTTCGGCGAAAGATCTAGTGATGGCCCATGTGCTGCACCAGTTCCACCAGCACGCCCTGCTCGCCATTCTTAGGATGGACAAACGCCACCAGCGTGTTGTGGATACCGGGGCGCGCCTCCTCGTCAATCAGCTTGACCCCGCGCGCGCGCAGTTCATCCAGTGATGCCTTGATATCCTCCACACGATAGGCCACATGGTGCATGCCCGGCCCCTTATCGCTCAGATACTTGGCAAAGCTGGCCTCCGGCGAGGTTGGCGCGATCAACTCCAGCAGCGTATCACCCAGGCGCGCGGCGGCAACCGCCATGTGGCGCTCCGGCATCGGGATATGCTCCCACTCGGTGATCCCAAAGGCATTGCTGTAAAACTCAACCGCCTTGTTGATGTCCTTCACGGCGAAACCGATGTGATCGACATTCTCAAACATGCTCATTGTTAACCTCCTCTTGGCTCCTACGGCTCACTACTCTGCGACCATGCAACGGCTGTCACCATCGCCGCTGACCAGGCGCGGATCGGCACGACAGAGTTTCCTATCACCCTTCACATTATACCGATAAATGCAAATTCGCGTGCAACTATAATCGATTGTCATTGACATGATTGTGCGATAGGCTACAATGGCACCAGGTAACCGGATCACGAAACCGAGTTCTGCCGTGCAATCCTCTCTGCTGGCCGCAACCCGCTCCCTGGCACTGATTGCCGAAGTCACCCGGACGCTCTACAGTGAGCATCCGCTGGCGCTGCGTCTGCACGCGTTTTTTAGCCTGCTCCATACCGGCATTCCCTACCGCGATGCTCGCCTGACCTGCTGGTTTCAGTCGGCGCAACCCGGCACGCTCCGCCGGCAGTTCTACTCCCCCGACGGCCGGACCTATCCCTGGAACGATGGTCTGACGCGGCGCATCGCACTGGAAGGCCGGATGGCGCGGCGCATTCTCACCCGCGATGCCGGGAACAGTCAGGCAAGCCATCTGCCGGTGGTGCAGTTCGCCTACCTGGGCGCGCCGATTATCTGGCAGGGACGGCTCTGGGGCATTCTGGAACTACGCGCCAACAACTCGGATGAGCTTGACGCGGCGACGCAGGAGTTAATCAGCAGTATGCTGCCCCAACTGGCGGCGGTCATTGCCGAGGAGGGTATGCGCCAGAATCAACTCCCGGCACCCACCCGCCGGCAGCAGGGGCTGGCCCAGGCGGTCTCGGATGCGCAACAAGAGCATCTCCTGACCGCACTGGCGCATGAACTGGAGGGGCCACTCGACCTGCACCGCCTGTTGACCTTGCTGCTGCGCTGGGCGATTGATGCCACCGGAGCCGAGGCGGGAGCAATCAATCTGGTCGATCATGAGCGGGGCGAACTGGTCTTGCAGGTCCACGAAGGGTATGCGCGGGAGTTGTTTGCCACCGGGCTACACGATGAACTGCGGCAGCGCTGGAAGTGGGATATCGGGCTGGCCGGACAGGTTGCGCAAAGCGGACGGGCGCTGCTGGTACGGGATGTCACCCGCGAGCCGTCACTCCGTCCGGCAGCATCCAACCTGCGCGCCGAACTGGCCGCGCCGATTGCCGTCGATGGGCCGGTGCCGGCAGTGCTGGTGCTCGACAGCCCGCGCTCAGGTGCGTTTGGTGACGCGGAACTGGCCTTTGTCAGCGCGCTCTGTGAACGCGCCGCGCAGCCGTTGCGCCGCGCGCTCAACTACCAGGAGGCGCTCGAAACCAGCACCCAGCTTGGGCAGGTCTTCACCAGCCTGCCCACCGGCCTGGCGCTGCTGGATACCAGCGGGCGCGTGCTGCGGATCAACCCGGCCTGGACCCGCACCTGGGGGCTGCCGCCGCTCAACCATGACGAGACGCCGTTTCATGTGCCGCTGGATCTGATCGATGCCCTGCTGCCGCGCCTGCCCGAACCGCTACGCCTGACCGAGTTCTGCGCCGATGAGCAGCGTACCCCCGGCGAGGTGCAGACCACCACGGTGCGGCTGATTAACCCCACACAGGAGTTGCATGTGCTCTCCGTGCCCACGCAGGATCGGCATGGGCAGACCACCGGGCGGTTGTGGGCGGTCAGCGATGTCACCCGCGAACGCGAGGTTGATCGCCTGAAAAATGAATTTGTCTCAATCGTTTCGCACGAACTGCGCACACCGTTGACATCAATCCTGGGCTATACCGAACTGCTGCTGGCCCGCGATTTTGCTCCCGACGATCAGAAGCAGTTTATCCAGACCGTCTATGACCAGGCGACCCACCTGTCGCAACTGGTGGAGGATCTGCTGGGCGTCTCCCGACTGGACGCGGGCAAGGTAAAACTCAACCGCTGGGTGATTGCGCTACGTCAGGTCATCGCCGAACTGACGAACCAGCTTAACGCGCAACTGGAGCGCCACCGATTGTTAATTCGCCTGGACAATGAGTTGCCCCCGGTGTTTGTTGACCGGGACAAGGTGAAGCAGATCCTCTTTAATCTGCTGACCAATGCGATCAAGTATAGTCCGGAGGGCGGCGAGGTGGAACTGGTGGTGGAAGAAATCCGGCCCACGCAGGTGCAGACCGCGCTACCGCCGGATCACCCGCCGGGGCGCTGGGTGGTAATCAGTGTGCGCGATCAGGGTCTCGGCATTGCGCCGGAAGACCTGTCGCGCATCTGGGAACGCTTCTACCGGGTGGACAACACCAATACGCGGCGTATCGGCGGTACCGGTCTGGGGTTGAGCATTACGCGGGGTCTGGTGGAACTGCATGGCGGGCGCATCTGGGTGGAGAGCACCGTGGGCGAGGGCAGCATCTTTTCCTTCACGCTGCCGGTTGCCAATGAACTGGAGCGGCGCGGGTAAGCCCTACACCCCCGCGATAACATCACCGCCCTCCAGCCGATACGCATATGCCATCCGTGTCGAATTCCAGGCCAGGCCGACCTGACCCCGGCGATTCAGCAGCACGCAGCCGCCGCTGCCCCCCGCCACCCGCCGCGACAGCAGCGCCACCGCCTGACTCGCCGCCCGCGCCGGCGAGATCCCCCGCTCAAGTAGTTCGACACCGCGCCGGGCCAGCGCCATCCGCGCAATGCCCTCGCCCCAGCCGGTGCAGATACAGGCACCAGCCAGCGCATCGGCATAGATGCCACACCCGACCATCGGGGTATCACCTACCCGGCCCGGCAGTTTGAACGGCGTGCCTCCGGTAGAACTGGCCGCCACCAGCCCTCCTTTCTGATCAAGAGCGACTGCGCCGACCGTGTCACTGCCAACCGCCGACTCAGAAGTATCATCAGAGGATTGCTGCGCCGCCTGTTTTGCCTGCCAGCGCTGCCAGCGGTCGCGCCGATGCGCGACAATCAACTCGGCATTCTCGCAGAGCGGCAGCCCCCGGGCCGCGGCAAACTGCTCGGCTCCCGCGCCCGCCAGCAGTGTCGCCGGTCCCTGGAGCACATGCCGCGCCAGCGTAATCGGGTTGCGCACCCGCTGAATATTTGCCACTGCGCCATACGACAGTGTATAGCCATCCATCAGCGCGGCATCCAGTTCAACTTCACCAACCGCATTGAGCAGCGAACCGGTTCCCGCATTAAAAATCGGATCATCTTCCAGCACGCGAATCGCCGCCTCGCATGCAGCCAGCGCCGTGTCCCCCGCTTCCAACAGTGCCCAACCGGCCGCCAGCGCCGCCCGGCAACCTTCCAGGTGCGGCGTAACCAGATCATCGGGGAGGGACCACGCGCCACCGTGAACAACAAGTGCAATTGGCATGGATTTGTATTCCGTCGTACGTCCTGTATCATGCGTATTTCGCATCCGGGAGAATGTACCACACGTAGCAGTACGATGCAAACGGGCGACCATCGTAGGCGACGGCATGACCAGTTAACCACGAAGCCTACGATGGACACACAGGGATTGATATACGGAGCAAAACCTGGCCGGTCTCCCTCCTATCCGGATTATGATGTTCAACGCATGTAGCAGTTAGCGTGGTTGCGCCCCTCCTTCACGGTACGCTCCCTTACGCAAACAGCAACCGCGTACCCACACAGGTCTGCACATAGGCGTCGGGCAGAGTGCGGGCAATTGCGTGAATGGCCTTCCAGCCGGTGCAGTGGCCGGGTACAATCACATCCGGCTGCAACGTAGTCAACTCGTCAATCGTCGGTGGGATAATCTTCTCGAAGAAGCCGCCCGACAGGTGGAACCCACCGATCACCCCATGGATCTTGTCGATGCCGGTCACCTTGCGGGCATAGCGCAGGATATTGACAATCCCCGCATGGCTACAGCCGGTCAAGACCAGCAACCCCTTGTCGTTGACATTAACCAGGGCCGCCTGATCATCCCAGACCCAGACATCGGGCTCCCAGCCGGCATCGGTGTGGGCCAGATGGCCGGCCGGTCCCCGCTCAAACTCCGTCGTCCGCTCCACCTGGCCCGTCACCAGAACGGAGCCGTCCAGCAGCAGCGAGGGATCGCGCCGCTCCAGCAACTCTACGCCTTCGCGCACCAGATCGGCGCGGCTGGGTGCGGGCAGGTGCAACTCATTCCCGGCGGGGAAGACCACTTTGCGCTCGTGCCAGGCATCGGGGTGGAGCACCAGCGGCATCCGGCGTGGTCCCAACCGCTCCAGCAGGCCCATCAGGCCACCGTGGTGATCGGTATGCCCATGCGAGAGCACAATTGCCCGCAGTTCACCTGGATCGATCCCCAGGACATCCATGTTGTGGACCAGCGTGTGCTTGCCCAACCCGGTATCATAGAGAATCGACTCGGTCTGACCATGCTTGCGGACGGTCAGCAACAGGGAATAGCCATGCTCGGCAATCAGCGGTTCCGCCTCGAACGTATCCCAGTTCATCGGTGCCCGGCGCACAGTGGGTGAGCCGGGCACCAGCGCATCCATGACGTTGTCAACCAGGATCGTCACTTCCGCTGCGTCTACGGGTTCCAGCGTAATCGACTCGCTCATGAGGAGCCTCCCTTCTTCTCTTGAAGCTGATGTTGTACCGAGGTTATAGCAGGGGTGGAATACCTGCCATTATACGATATTGGCAGCGGAAGGGAAAGATGTTGCAGGATGCAGATTTCAGATTACAGGAGCATGATCGCCCGAAATGGACAATCCTGCGTGTTCCTTAGAGACTGTCTGAAAAGATGATGCGCGGCGGTCCCACGGCATACGGGGTGCCCTGCGACACCGGACAGCGCCCCCGGAGTCCTGGCGTCAGCCGGTTCCGGCCACACCCCGGCTGACGCCGGGACGCCCGCGCCGGGGCCGTCGCCCCATGACCAACCCGTTTCAGACAGTCTCTGAGTGTTCTTCGTGGTTCGCCTGATGTTTGCAGGTTGGAAATCAGGCTGGTATGAACCAGGCTACACGGATAATCCGATGAGCGGTGCTGCCGGTTTCACGAGCCACGTTCCAGGATAGTCGCCGGGGCAGCAGTATCACCAGTGCGCCCAGTTTGATGCGCCGGGTACGCATGGCGATAACGGCCAGGTCGAGCCGGGGGTCGAAGATGGGGACAGGCCGGCCCGCGCCGATGTGGTCCCACGGGGAGCAGAGCGATGTGACAAGAAGCGTTACAAATCGGGGGGGTGCCTCCTCTTGCATGCTGCACCGGATTAAGGCACAATAGTGAAAGCCGGACTCCTCGCTTCACCCTGCGCTCCGGTTGGTGATACGGCCGGCCCTTCCTTACGATCGCCTCCACAGATCTGTCGCCGTTGCGCTCCTACCGGCATCCGGCGGAACGTAACGCGCCATGCGCTGCCGTATAAGTCAAGTGTGACGTCTGTGTGCCGAAATGTGTTGCATTCACCTCTATCTGGGAGGCATTGTTCTTCCCAGAACTGAAACGGGAGGATCGACGATGATCATTGGTGTACCCAAAGAGATTAAGGATAATGAATATCGCGTGGCCCTGACACCGGGCGGCGCGAAGCAACTGGTTGAGTTTGGACACGAAGTACGGGTTGAAACCGGTGCCGGCGCGGGCAGCCGCTTTACCGACGAAGAGTACCAATCTGTGGGCGCGAACATCGTCCCAACCGCCGCCGATGCCTGGAGTGCTCAACTGGTAATCAAAGTTAAGGAGCCGCTGGCCGATGAGTATGGCTTTATGCGCCCGGATCTGCTGCTCTTTACCTATCTGCACCTGGCTGCGGACGAGCGGTTGACCCACGCTATGCTGGAGCGGGGCGTTACCGGCATTGCCTACGAGACGGTCGAACTGCCCAACGGCAACCTGCCGATCCTGACACCGATGAGTGAGGTCGCCGGGCGGATGGCGGTCCAGGTGGGCGCGCACTACCTGGAGAAGATGAGCGGCGGGCGCGGGAAGTTGCTGGGGGGCGTGGCCGGGGTGCGCCCGGCGGATGTGGTCATTATCGGGGCCGGGGTGGTCGGCATCAATGCGGCGCAGATTGCGCTGGGCATGGGAGCCACGGTGACATTGATCGACACCAACCTCGACCGCCTGCGCTACCTGGAGGAGGTGCTGCGCGGGCGGGTGGTTACGCTCAGTTCCAATCCGCTCAACGTTGCCGAGGCGGTACGCCGGGCGGATCTATTAATAGGTGGTGTGCTGATCAAGGGGGCGAAAGCGCCGCGCCTGGTGACGCGCCAGATGATTAGCAGCATGCAGCCGGGTAGTGTAGTGATCGATGTGGCGGTGGACCAGGGCGGCTGTATCGAGACCACCCACCCCACCACGCACTCCGACCCGACATTCCTGGTGGATGGAGTTATTCACTACTGCGTGGCCAATATGCCCGGAGCCGTTCCACGTACCAGCACCTACGCCCTGAACAATGCCACGCTGCCCTATGTGGTGAAACTGGCCCGCGAGGGCTTTGAGCCGGCGGTGCTGTCCGACCCGGCCCTGGCAAAGGGGGTGAACACCTGCGGCGGCAAGTTGACCTACGCCGCCGTCGCGGAGGCATTCGGCCTGGAGTACACCCCGCTCGAGGCGCTCCTCAAGCGTAAGTTTTGAGTTGTGAATGGTGAATGGTGAGTTTTGAGTTGCCGCACCTGACCCGGGTGAAGCTGTGCGCTGGGTGAACGGCGGACGCTGGCTTCCGGTCTTGGGAAAGCCGCCCCTCATGATCACCCTGAACGACAGTGAAGAGTCTCACCTCCATCCCCGCGAGATTCTTCACTCCGTTCAGATTAACTCCCGTGCAAGCCCTGTTTTTGACACATCCGTGGTATGATTCAGCCCAACATAGAACTCAACACTCAACCCTCAATATTTATAACTTCAACTCTAACGGAGGTTCCATGCGCCGGTTTGTTTTTATTGTGTTCCTACTTGCTACAGTGGGTGGGGCGAGTCTGCTGGTGCCGGAGGTGCGACAGCAGGCGCGGGGGTATGCTCGCACGGTGCTGCGCCCCGAACCACCCGCGCCGATTACGCCGATGCCGCTGGCGAATTTGCCCCCGGTGGTGGCTGATGCGACCGCGCCGCCACCCGTGTCGCCCACCACTGCCGCCACCGCCACGGTGACGGCGCTCCCGGCCACCGCCACCCTGGAAGATACCCGCGTGCCGGCGGCCACGCTGCCGGCGGCTTCGCCTACGCCGCTGCCTACCTTGACCGCGACACCGCTGCCCAGCCCGACCGCCCCACCGGAGCCGGTGGTGATTAACGGGCGGGTCTATGATGCCTACATCGCGGCGGCCAACAAGGAGAGCCAGGCCTATCAGTATTCGTGCGAGTTTGATGCGGCCTGGGTAATCTTCCAGACCTATGGCCTGAACGTCAGCGTGGACGAGATGATCCCCGTCGTTGGCGTGGACGACCGGATCGAGCCCTACATCGGTGAGGCCACGGCGGAGGGGCAGATTATCTACGGCGGCGATATCACCACGACTTTTTCGGGCGACTATACCAGTAACTTTCTGGCCCGCTCCAGCGGCACGGCGATGCATAAGCTGTTTGAGCAGTATGGCCTGACAGCCTGGCCGGTCAGTGATCGGGCGGGGATCGAGCAGGCGCTTCGGCAGGGTGCGCTAATCTGGATGAAGACCACGGTTGACTTCAAGCCCTGGCGTCCCGCGATCTGGCGCATGCCCGATGGCCGGACGCACCGGACGGTCCTGGGGAATGACCATGCGGTGGTGGCGATGGGCTTTAACGAGCAGAGTGTCGTGATCCGCGATGTGCTTGGCCCGACCAGCAGCAACTGGCAGCGCCCCTACGAGTATGAGGTTGACTGGAACACCTTCATGGCCGCCTGGGGAGCGCAGTCGTTTGATGGCCTGGCGGTTGCGCCGCCGCAATAAGGTCGAGAGAACCAAGAACAGAGAACAGAGAACCATTTTCTCGACAATATTCACCTTTTTTCGCGCCGATACTGAGGTATCATGTAGTCAAGCTATTGCAATTCAGGCGTCACACCACACGCTTCCAGCCCGCTGGGAGCGTGTTTTGTTGGGTCGTGCTGCGATGTTTTGTTACCACACGTTACGCGGTAAGGGTCTGGAACGCGAACAAGCCGCCATGCGCAAATACTGCGAAACGGCCGGTGCTACCACTGGTAATGGGTATCGTCGCGGGCAGGGTGGAAGGTAAGTTCTGTCACATGACACGAGTTACGCGGTTGAGATCCAAACTGGGTGTTTGTGACCGATAAAAGCCGGCTTCGCCGCCGGCAGGGCGGAAGATTCCTGTCTTTTTCACAAAACATTTGCACAGAGTGCAAATGTTTTGTGAAAAAGAAAAAAGCGTACCATGCTGCCGCCGGCGAATCGGGCCGTTCATCCAGGCACATGCCTGATTTGAATGCCCACCGCGTACGTCGTGTCACATGACACAAGTTACGCGGTTACTCACCCAAAAGAACATTTCGCCTCCGGCAGGGCGGAAGCAAACAGTTCTTTTTCACAAAAACATTCACGACGTGAATGTTTTTGTGAAAAAGACAAAAGAGTACCATGCTGCCGCCGGCGAATTGAGCCGTTCATCCGGGTAAACGCCTGGTTTGGAATTGACCGCGTAACGCGTGTCACAGGAAAGGAAGATATGTATGAAAATTGGTGTCGTCGGGACAGGGATGGTTGGCGCAACGGCGGCCTATGCGATAACGATGCGTGGGATTGGGAGCGAACTGGTGCTGGTTGATGTCAATGAGGCGCGGGCGCGGGCGGAGGCGGACGATATCCTGCACGCGGTGCCGTTTGCGCACCCGCTGCGCGTCAGGGCGGGGAACTATGCCGATCTGGCTAACAGTGAAGTGGTGATTATTGCGGCCGGCGTGGCCCAGAAACCGGACGAGACGCGGCTGCAGCTCTTGCAGCGCAACGCGAAGATCTTCCAGAGCGTGGTACCGCAGATCCTGGAGTATGCCCCGCATGCAATCCTGGTCGTGGCAACCAACCCGGTTGATGTGATGACCCATCTGACGGCGCGCTATGCTGCCGAGCACAACGTCCCGCCGGAGCGGGTGCTGGGCTCCGGCACCATGCTGGACAGCGCGCGCTTTCGAGCGTTGCTGGCGCGGCGGCTGGGGGTAGATACGAACCATGTGCATGGCTATGTCATCGGTGAGCATGGCGACTCGGAGGTGCTGGTCTGGTCGCTGGTGACGGTGGGCGTGATCCCGCTGGCAGATTTTAGCCGCACCCAGGGCATCACCCTGGACGAGCGGACAAAAGCGGAGGTTGATCAAAACGTGCGGCAGGCGGCCTACACAATTATTCAGGGGAAGGGCGCAACCTACTATGGCGTGGGCAGCGCGCTGGCGCGGCTGGTCAACGCCATCCAGGATGATCAGCGGGCCATCCTGACCGTCTGCTCGCGTGTGCCCGAAATTGCCGGGGTGGAGGATGTCACGATCTCGATGCCGCATGTGGTCGGCGGGCAGGGCAACATGGGCACGCTGTCACTACCGCTCACCCCGGAAGAAGAAGAGGCCCTCCGTGCCAGCGCCCGCGTGGTCAAAGAGGCCACCGACGCGCTGCCGTGAGGCGTGAAACGTGCGGCGGGCGGCGTGATTGCGTGCGGCGTGGGGCGTGATACCAGTTTGCCGGCAACACCGCCATCAACCACAAAATGCACAACAGGCTTGATGAAGTTTGAACATTTCATGCGGACATCGCTGAACGGGAGTCCCGGCTTCAGCCGGATTGGGCATTCCCTTCAGTAGGCGGCAGTCCCGGCAGGCAGCTACCGGCTAATGAAGTTTGAACATTTCATCCGGACATCGCTGAACGGGAGTCCCGGCTTCAGCCGGACCAGACTTGCCTGGCAGTAGGCGGCGGTCTCGGCAGGCATCCCACCGGCTAAAGCCGGGACTCCCGGAGGGCATATCCGGGTTATTTGCTCAACGTTCATAAAGCTGTGTATTGCAGGTAATTACCTCTGTGGCCTCTGCGTTCTCCGTATTCTCTGTGGCTGTGAAACCCCATCGGTATCAGCAGCGGGTATCAAACGCGGTCGGGTAGCGCGCAACCACCGCGTCGATCAGCGCCTCGCCGAGCGCCCAGAACCCACGCTCCGCCGCCAGTTCGGTCGCCGCCCAGCGCCAGTGCCAGGCCCGCTCCTCATCCAGCCAGATCTCCAGTCCCTGGCTGCTCAACTCATCCAGGATAAACCCCAGGTGCCGCAAGAACGTATAGCCAACCTGGGTTGCGCTCACTTCCTCCAGGGCCGTCTGAACGTCGTCATTCATCCACTCACCCTCCTGCGGGTACACACCCGCCGTGTGACGAGCATGCCGCAGCGCGACCAGGACAGGGGCATGTGCTACAATGGCCCCGCCGCGGCGCATGGCTCGTGCGTCGTAGTCCGAAGTCTGTAGTCCGAAGTCCGAAGTCTGTAGTCTGTAGTCTGTAGTCCGTAATCCGTAGAACGCTAATGCCGATAGATGCAGGGAGCGTCCTCTTTCTTGCTTACTCGTTATTTGCGAGAAAGAGTACCATGCTCCTGCGCATTTGTCAATATGTGCAGGTGACCAGTGATACAGCGGTTTGGGGAAAAGCTCCGTGCGCTCCGTATGCGCCACGGAATGACCATGCAGCAACTGGCCGATGCCCTCGGCTACACCAGTACGGGACACATCAGCGACATTGAGACGAACCGTAGACAGCCTACCGCAGAACTTGCCGTCAAGACGGCGCTGCTCTTCAATGTAACCACAGATCAGCTCTTGCGGGATGATCTGGAACTCGATAATAATGGGTAAGGAAACGCCTGGGTAAATGCAACGATTTGGTGAAAAGCTGCGCACGCTCCGTACCCGGCGGGGCATGACCGTGCGCGAATTGACGAAAGCGCTCGGCTATACCGGCTATGGGTACATCCACGCCGTTGAGTTGGGCAAGAATAAACCCACGGCGGAACTTGCCCTGAAGGTTGCGCTCTTTTTCGATGTGACCACGGATCAACTCTTGCGGGATGATCTGGAGTTGGATGGGGATGGGTGATGGGTGGTTTTGGCGTGTGGCGTGCAGGTGACCAGTGATACAGCGGTTTGGGGAAAAGCTCCGTGCGCTCCGTATGCGCCACGGAATGACCATGCAGCAACTGGCCGATGCCCTCGGCTACACCAGTACGGGACACATCAGCGACATTGAGACGAACCGTAGACAGCCTACCGCAGAACTTGCCGTCAAGACGGCGCTGCTCTTCAATGTAACCACAGATCAGCTCTTGCGGGATGATCGGGAGTTGGACGGGGAAGGGTAAGGGAACGCATGGGTAAATGCAACGATTTGGTGAAAAGCTGCGCACGCTCCGTACCCGGCGGGGCATGACCGTGCGCGAGTTAGCGCAGGCGCTCGGGTACAATGCCCATAGCTACGTCGGTGATGTTGAGCATAACAAGCGCCGACCAACGGCTGATTTTGTGCTCAAAGTGGCCCTTTTCTTCAATGTCTCCACGGATCAGCTTATGCGGGATGATCGGGAGTTGGATGGGGAGGAGTGATGGGTGGTTTTGGCGTGTGGTCGCCATGCTGTCGGGTGCGGGGTGTGTTGGCACCTTGGTTTCAGGCATGCTATACTGGACAGCAGAATATATGCGGTTCATCCAGGCCAAACTTTGAAGTTAATCACAAATATCGTACATACGCCCAAAACATGAGTTAGGTTAGTGAATATTCGTGATATTCGTGGTTCAATAGCGATTCCATATGACCCAGCAGCAACCAGACGCGCTAATGAGCTATACGCGCTTCGATGATGAGCACAACGGCACGGCTCTCACTATCTTTTGTGAAAGATTGAGTGGCGAGGTACGTGCCCATACTGGGCAGCCATTTCATATCTTTCAGGATATTAAAGATATCAAGTTGGGACAGCAGTTTGAGCAGCGCATTGATCAGGCACTGGAAACCACAACTTTTTTTATTCCTATTCTCACGCCAAGCTTTTTCAAGAGTACGTTCTGCCGCTACGAGTTAGAGCGATTCTTGCAGCGTGAGGTCCACCTCGGACGCAACGATCTGATCTTGCCGGTGTATTACATTCCTGTGTCGGCACTGGAAGACCCGACAAAGCGTGCGAATGACCCGCTGGCGGAAACGATTGCTGCTCGCAACTACATTGACTGGCGCAAGTTACGCTTTGAAAGCTTCGACTCACCAAAGGTGCGGCGTAAGTTGGCAGAGATAGCTGAGGAGATCGCCGATACTCTGGAGCGACCCGCGTCTGCCTTTAAACCTGTTATGCCCATTGTGCCGGCATCTTCACCGCTTACCCTTAACCCAGCATCGTTGCAAAGCCATAGGCAGGCAAATGCAAGTTCTATAAAATTTAGATCGTCGCGTGATAAGCAGAGTTTGCATGGACGATCTATCCCCAGATTGTCACATAGCAAGCAAATGACCGGGTTGGTTATTTCCAGGCTAATGCGTTATAGTCAGAGGACCGTTTTGCCACCCAATCTAGTACTGATATTGATAATTACTTTGCTTTCGTTTGGGATTCTCGTTTTTAATCTTGGTACTAATCTTCGAACTTTGCGTTCGGGTGTCTACAATCCGTTAGGTGAACAGTTCTGGCCTATATCTATCCCAAGCATTTCCGGTATCCCAGTGAACAAAACTGAGCAAGTGCTAGAGTTAGTTCAAATCCCCGCTGATCCCTTCCTCATAGGTAGTCACGATGGCGACCCAGTAGCGGACATCACTGAAAAGTCGCAGCATGAGCTAACTCTGGACACTTACTGGATTAGCAAAACTGAGATAACCAATACTCAGTTCCGTGCCTTTGTAGAGGGTGACGGCTACAGTAATCCCAATTATTGGACTGACTCAGGTTGGGGATGGCGTGAGGAAGAGAATATTGTTCAGCCACTGTATTGGGATGATACCGAATGGAATGGTGCTGAGCAACCGGTGGTTGGCGTAAGCTGGTTTGAGGCGGTAGCCTACACTCGCTGGTTGAGCACACAGACCGGGCATGAGTATCGTCTGCCTACTGAGGCAGAGTGGGAGAAAGCTGCGCGCGGCCCGAATGGTTTAATCTGGCCTTGGGGCAACGAGTGGGCAGTGGAGAACTGCAATTGTGAAGGTACAATTGGCAGAACTGTACCAGTGGGCAGTTATCCTTATGGGGCAAGCCCCTATGGGTTACTAGATATGGCTGGCAATGTCTGGGAGTGGACCGCGACGAAGCAGGGGAAAGGGTACCCCTTCATGTTAGAGGATGAGTGGACAGAGATGTACCTGGCAGGTGATTTTGAACGAATGCTACGTGGTGGATCCTGGTATAGTGAACAAAGGTCAGTTCGTGGAGCGATCCGTCACTTCGACGATCCGCGCAATCGCTACAGTGATGTTGGTGTTCGGCTCGCCAGTGATTTTCTGCCGCCAGGTAGGGATGAGTGACGTGTGCAACACTGCTTAATAGCAGGGCGCAGCAGTGGCCCGCCATCCGCCCACCCGTCCTCGCCTCCTCGCCTCCTCGTGTCACCCCATCACCCGCATCACCCCTTCACTCCGTCACTGCACCTGCACCACCTGCGTCGCCACCACCGGCAGACCTTCCGGCGTGACCACCCGCAGACGCAGCGTATACTCCCCCGGCGCGAAGGTATCCGCCTGCCAGACCCCCAGCAGCCGCGCTTCCTTCCCGCCGATGCCCCGGCTTACCGGCTGCCATGCCTGCGGATCACTGCCCGCGCCGACCTCCAGCGTAAAGGCGAACCGCGCCGTCCCATTGACGAACACCTGCTGTCGGGGGACCGTGCCGTTCTCGCTCACCGGAGCCAGCGCTGCCACCGCTGCGTCGGACGAGGGTTGCGGCGGTGGGCAGGGCTGCGTGGGCGGTTGCGGAATGCCGTTGCGCTGCGCCCAATCCTGAAAGCGCGGCGGATAGACCGCAAAGGTCACTTCGCGCACCTGGCCCGGCGGCGTGTAGGAGGCCGCCAGGCAACCACCATCACCGCCGACCCGCACCGAGCGGTAGATCACATCGGTGTCGCGGGGTTCGCTGCCCGCCACAAACAACTCCGTGATCGGGCGGGGACAGGCTTCGCTGGCTACGCCGCCCGTATCGGCGCAGACTGTCTGCTCTACCACACCCGGCGGGCGCGGGAAAGGTTGATGCGGGCGGTCTTGATGGTAGGTCAGCATCAGATCTTGCCAGATCTCCCCCGCGCCATTTGCGCCGGCGATCTCCTGCATCGGTGCGTTGTCATTATTGCCCACCCAGACGCCCATCGTTACCTCGGGCGTATAGCCCAGCGCCCAGGAGTCGCGCCAGTCGTTGCTGGTGCCGGTCTTGGCGGCGGCGGGCCGACCGTCGGGCAGTTCCATCACATTGCCCCGCCCGAACATGTACCAGCGCGCCTGGTTATCGCTCAGAATATTCGTGATCAGGAAAGCAATTTGCTCGCCCCGGTCGCCCAGCACCTGGCGGCCCGGTCCCGGCGTCCAGCGCTCCAGCATCTCGCCCCGACTGTTCGTCACCTTGAGAATGGTCGTGGGCGGCTGGTAGCGCCCACCGTTACGCAGCGTGTTGTAGGCCGCGCTCAGGTCCAGCAGGCGTACCTCGTTGCTGCCCAGCGCCATCGCCAGGCCATGGCGGGAAGGATCATCAAAGGTGGTGATGCCCATACTGGTTGCCAGATCCACAAACGGCTCAACGCCCACAAACTCCAGCGCCTTGACCGCCGGGATATTGAGCGAGTTTGCCAGCGCCATCCGCACCCGCTGCGGTCCATGCCAGCTATTGTCATAGTTCATGGGCGTATACTCGGTGTCATTCCCCTGACGAAAACTGGTCGGCTCATCCCAGATCACCGTTGCGGGGGTCCAGCCGCGCTGTAGGGCGGCCGCGTAGACAATCGGCTTGAGCGCGGAGCCGGGCTGGCGCGGCGCGAGGGCCACATTCACCTCCCCGTCGATCTCCGGGCTGTTGTAGTCGATGCTGCCCACCAGCGCCAGCACCTGCCCATCGGGTGCCAGCATGACGACGGCGGCGTTGTGTGCGTTGCGGGTACGGAGCGGCGAACTGCCGTTCACGCCCTCGGCGATATGCTGCCGTGCGATCCGCTGCGCCTCAGCCTGCCAGTGCAGATCGATACTCGTAGTCACGCGCAGCCCGCCCCGGTAGAGCAGATCCGGCCCGTAGCGCTTCTCCAGCATATCGCGCACAAAGAAGACAAAGTGTGGCGCAACAATATCGGTCATCGGCGAGACCAGCGCGACCGGCTCGGCAAAGATCGCCTCGGCGCGTTGCGGCGTCAGATAGCCATACTTGACCATCAGATCAAGCGTGATCCGCTGGCGCTGCTTCGCCCCCTCCAGATTGGTGAAGGGGTTGATCCTGGTTGGCGACTGGGGCAGGCCCGCCAGCAGCGTTGCCTCGGCATCGGTCAACTCCCAGACATTCTTGCCGAAATATTGCCGGGCCGCCGCGCCCACACCGTATGCCTGCGCGCCATAGTAGACCTCGTTCAGGTAGATGCTCAGGATCTGGTCCTTGCTATACTCCTGGCTCACCTGGTAGGCCAGGATCGCCTCGCGCAGCTTGCGCTCATAGCTGACCTCGGCGCGCTCCGCCGGGGAGAGCAGGATGTTGCGCACCAGTTGCTGCGTGATCGTGCTGCCACCGCTGACGATCTCCTGGTGCCGGTAGTTCAGCCAGACCGCGCGCACAATCCCGCGCAGATCGACGCCGGGATTTTCATAAAAGCCGGCATCCTCAACCGCAATCGTGGCCTCCTTGAGCATCCGCGGGATGCGGTCAAAGCCGACCACCGTACGATGCCCGGCCTGCGGGTCCACCAGTTCATACAGCAGCGTCTGCCCATCGCGGGCATAGATCCGGGTGGTCTCAAACGAGCGGTGCTGCCCGATCTGCTGCGGGTCGGGCAGATTCCGGGCATACTCGCGGTAGATTAATAACCCCGCCAGCACCAGCAGCAGGAAGGCCAGCAGGGTTAGCTTGACAAAAGCCAGGAATAACCGCCAGAGAAACAGCAGCGGGGCGAAACGGCGTCGGCGGCGCTCGGGTTGGCGCGCAGGGGACATAACACTCTCATTATCAGGATCAGGTTGTTTCGATATTCCATAAGTTACAGGACTTACGCGGTTGCTCACCCAAAAGGCATGTTCGCCTCCGGCAGGGCGGAAGATTCTATTCTTTTTCACAAAACATTTGCACTTTGTGCAAATGTTTTGTGAAAAAAGATCAAACAGTACCATGCTGCCGCAGGCGAAGCCGGCCTTTGCGGGGAATATGTGTCTGATTTGTACGCCCACCGCGTAACTCACGTAATTTATGTGAATTATAGCACGCCACGTTGAAGATAGCAGCCGATTCATGTATCATGGGTTGTCATACGATTTTTACATGTGCTATGCTAAAAGCCGTTTGCAACGCGCAGTTCCCGCAGACCGCCGCGTCTGAGCGGCGGCATGCACGGGAGTCCCGGCTTCAGCCGGTTGGGGACGTGGTCGCTTACGCGGAGGCTGTTCGCGGTAGGGACGCGCTTCTGCGCGTCCGCATCTCACCGTGATGTGGGTAGCCATCTCAGCCGTGGCAAGCCTGGTCCGGCTTCAGCCGGGACGCCTGAAGATCGATTAATGTGCAAAGAATTGCTATAGTCACAGCAATGGAGGAATAATGGGCAAGAAGAAGAAAAAGCAAAAGTCACGTTCAAAGCAGTCACCTGGTTCCGCTATTACCGCGCTGGTCAAGGGGTTGCAGCGGGCCGAGCAACTGATGAATCAGGCCGACTGGGATCAGGCGCAGGAAACGCTGCTGCATCTCAATCAGCGGCACCCCAACCAGTTTGATGTTGTATATCTGCTTATGGCAGTCGCCTATGAACAGCAAGATATGCAGCAGTACCAGCAGTGGGGCGAGCAACTCCACCGGCTGGACCCCGACAACCCGGAAACCACGGCGGCGTTGATGGGTGCCTACCTCACCAATGGACGTCCGGCCCTGGGGTTGCGTACGGCGCGCTATTTCCTGGAGCGCTGGCCCGATGATGAAGAGTATGCCCCCGAAGTGCGCCGGACGGTGGCCGAGGTTGAGCCCATGTTCAACGAACTGCTGACCAACTACGGGTTGACCGGCGACGAAGCCTTTGAAGTTGCGGCCATGCACGAGGAGGTTATGAGCCTCTCCGAGCAGGGCAAATTTACGCGCGCCCGCGAACGCGCCCAGGCGTTGCTCAAACTGCGGCCTGACTTCACCCCGGCCTACAACAATATCAGCCAGGCCTACTTTGCTGAGGGGGAGATTGAGCAGGCCATGGCCACTGCCCGGCAGGTGCTCTCCTTCGCACCGGATAACTACCACGCGCTCTCCAATCTGACGCGCTACCTCTGCCTGACCGGAAATCTGGACGAGGCGCAGGAGTGGGCCGAACGGCTCAAAGCGGTCGAGTCAGATGATTCGGATGTCTGGGTGAAAAAGATGGAGGCGCTGAGTTTCCTGGGTGACGATGAAGGGATAATGGACGCCTTCCAGGGGGCCGAGCGCAGCGGGGTGTTACGCGAGTCGTTCGCCCATCCGCTGCTCTACCATCTGACCGCAGTTGCCGCGCTGCGCCTGGGCAATGAGAAAAAGGCCCGGCACTACTGGCAGCATGCCCTCAAGCAAGCGCCCTGGCTGGAGTTGGCCCGGACCAACCTGGACGATCTGCAGCAGCCGGTGGGCGAACGACATGCCCCCTGGCCCTTCAGACTCGGCGAGTGGTTCGCGTCCGAACGTTTTAACCGCATGGCAAGCTCGGCGCAGCGGGCCACCCAGGGCAAGAGCGGCAAGGCTTCCACCCGGGCCTTGCAGGAGTGGCTGGAAGCCAACCCGGATATCATCGCCCTGATACCGCTGCTGCTTGACCGGGGTGATCCGCAGGGGCGCGAGTTTGCGTTCCGTACGGCGATGGCCGCCGAACTGCCCGAACTCAACGTCGCCTTGCGCGACTTCGCGCTGGGGCAGCGCGGTCCCGACAGTATGCGTCACCAGGCGGCCACCGCCGCAAATGAAGCGGGACTCTTGCCGTCGGGCGAGGTGCGCCTCTGGCTGAAGGGCGAGTGGCGGGATATCATGCTGATGTCGTTTGAAATCAGCGGCGAACCAGACTCCCAGGGGCACTCGCCCAGGGTGACACAATTAATGCAGGACGCCACACTGGCGTTACACGATCATGATCATGAGACGGCGGAGGAGTTGATCCGGCAGGCGCTCGAACTGGAACCGGATGCGCCCGATCTGCAGAACAACCTGGCCGTGGCCTACAGCATGAGCGGGCGTACCGCCGAAGCTGAAGAACTGGTCAAACAGATTCACCAGCAGCATCCGGACTACTTCTTCGCCCGGTTGAGCGTAGCGCGAATACATATCCGGAACGGGGAGATCGAGCAGGCCCAGAAGTTGGTCCAGCCCTTACTGGCGCGGAAAAAGTTCCACACCAGCGAGTTTACTCAACTCTGCGACGTTGAGGCCGAACTATGGATCGCCGACGGCAAACCGGATGCCGCGCGCGCCTGGCTGGACCTCTGGGCCGATGTTGAACCGGACAACCCCCAACTTGCCTCGCGGCGGATGCAACTGGAAGGTACCGGTTTGCGGCAGAACCTGGAGAAGTTAGTCGGCAGATTCAGATAAAACGGGTCGCACAGTGTCCTGAAGCATCGGGAGCATATGCGCGTTCTCTCGGTGCTTTATAGCAATCCTAAACTGGTTGTGAACTGGTTCTTAGAGATTCACTTCCAACCGCCTGGTGAATTTTAAGGAAATAGTCTGGATATATGGATAGAGACCTTGTGTAAAACGCGCCGCGCACGGAAATCAACAAGGTCTCTATCCGGATTAATTTTCAATGTTCATAAGGTGGCACTACGACAGATTTAGGATTGCTATATGTTTCTCATCCACAGTCAAAGTTCTGTAGGTGCGGCTTCAGGCGGTTGTGCCGGCCTGGAACTGCCTGATGAACGTTGAATGTTTAATCCGAACATCAATTAAATCTGGAGTCCCGGCTTCAGCCGGATCAGGCGTTCCCGGCAGTGTACCGCTGCTCTGGCAGATATTCACCGGCTAAAGCCGGGACTCCAGTACGACACATATCCGGACTATTTTTCAAACTTCATAACGATGCCTGAAAAAATAGTCCAGGTATGGCGTATGGCAGCAGAACGGTGCATCGAATGCACCCTACTGCTGCTTACTGAAGCAATGCTGAACCGAAACTACTGCCCCGGATTTCCCAAAATACCGTATAATCCAGAGAACCGAAAGGTACAACACCACGCCAGGAACCGGCAAGCTCACACTGACCACGCAATTGTCATCTGCTGCTAATGTTCCGGTTGCACCCGGACGGTATACTGCCTGAGAGAAATGTCACGCGGACCGGGGGTGGGGGTCAGGGAACATTTACCCGCTCCGGCCAACCTACACAGGACCGTCATATGTTGCTCACGCCCACCCGATCCAGCCCGCCGTTCAGTCCGGTCGTCCCTGTATCCGTGACCTGATATCATGCAAGGTGCCCATGATGCCACGACGCTGTTTTCCCGTCCTGCTGATCTTTGTTATCCTGCTGGTCGCCTCCAATCTGATTACGGAACCGCTGCCTATTCCAACCGCCTACGCCGCCGGACCCGTTGGTGCCCCCTCATTCGGGCTCAACACCCATCTGGCAACCCGTTATCCCGATCCGACCTCGATGGATATTCCTGCTGAAATTGTGTCCGACCTGGGTGTGCCCTGGGTGCGAGAAGATTTTCACTGGCACCGCGTGCAACCCGCCCCCGATGTCTGGGACTGGACATTTACCGACGCGGCTATGCGCGCCCTGCTGCGGCGAGACATTGAGGTGCTGGGGGTGCTGGGGCCGTCGGTCGGCTGGGCCACCGATAACCCCGACGATACGCCGAATGATGTCTCCTACTACGCGCCCGATCCGGATCATTTTGAGGAGTATGTGCGCGCGGTGGTCATACGCTATCGGCGCTACATTCACCATTGGGAAATCTGGAACGAGCCGGATAACAGCCTCTTCTGGCAGCCGCAGCCCGATCCACAAGCCTACGCCGAGTTGCTGATGCGGGCCGGCGCGGTTATCAAAGAAATCGACCCGCAGGCGCAGGTGTTGATCGGTGGGTTTAATCCCTTCGATGTCACTTTTGCCCGCGCGGTTGCTGCCGAGGGTGCCTGGAACAGCTTTGACATTATCGCCATCCATCCCTATGTCGATCCCTATAGCCCGGAAGACGGCAATATTGCCGCCTCCGCCGGGATGGCGCGCGCCCTGGGCAACCAGTTTGGGCCCAAGCCGATCTGGGTGACGGAGCTGGGCTGGTCCAGTGGCCCCGGCGACCGCGACCGGGAAGGGCTCACGGACGAAGAACAGCAGGCCAACTACATGGTGCGGGCAATGCTGCTGCTCTGGGAGGCGGGCGTCGAGCGTTCCTTCTGGTACATGCTCAAGGATGATAGCCACAATCCCTACGGCCTGATCCGCGCCGGGCGGGGACGCGCGGACTACCGCCAGAGCCAGCAGAAACCGGCCTACGCTGCGCTGCGCACGCTGAACCGGGAACTGGCCGGTGCCAGCTTTGTCGAACGGCAAGACCTCTTCGAGAAGACCACCATCTTTGACTTTGAAGAGTTGGGCGAGTGGCGGCGCGTCAGTCAGCCAAATGGCCGGCTGGAGTTTAGCAGTGTTGAGACCCATGCCGGGGCCGGCAGCGCACAGATTGTCTACAACTTCAGCACCGACAGCAACGACTATGTGGTGTTTGAGCGGCCCCAGCCGATCCCGCTGGCCGGTGAGCCCTACGCGCTCGGTGTGTGGGTCTATGGCGACGGCAGCGGGCATGGCGTTCGGGCCTGGCTACGCGATGCCGAGGGGGAAGTGCTCCAATTTGCGCTGGGTAGTGTGGGCGCGCCGGAGTGGCACTTTATCTCGACCCCCATTGGCGTTGAAGTTGACCCGGGCAACCGGATCAGCGGCAGCGGCAACGGGCAGGTGGATTTCCCCGCCAGCCTGGTGGCCCTGGTGCTTGATGATGTGACGGACGAGTCACGCGGGCGCGGTACGGTCTACCTGGATAACCTGACCACCGTCAGTGGGCGGGAAGTCTACGACATGCGACTGCGCCGGGGCGACGCGGCCCTGGATATCCTCTGGTCGCCGCCAACGACCCGCGTGGGCTTCAGTACCACGGCGACCAGCGGGCAACTGGTTGAGCGCGACGGCGTGGTCTCCGATATCGGGGCAATCGACGGGCGCTTCTCGCTGACGATTGGCCCCGCGCCGGTCTATCTGTGGCACACGCGGGAGTAGAACTACAACGAGGTTGCTTTTCACCACAGACGCAGAGAGCGTAGAGATGACCAGCATCCGATGAACCGCTCGGCATAACACTCGCGCGCTTTCAACGCATCCGGTGAATCCTCTCCGAGTAGGCGGCAGCCGGGCTGCCGCCCGCCACAGGTGGCGCGACCACGACGTACGCGGTACGGCCTGTTCCGGTTGTCAGCAGCGGCCGTTTCGGGCTTTCGTTTCATTCGCGTTGTTCGTGGTCCAGACTCTACCGCGTACCACGCGGAATGAAGTGCTGTCCCCCTACTCCGACGCATTCAGCCGATAGCCAATCCCGCGCACATTCTCAATACAGCCCATCTCGCCCGTCTCGTACCCCAGTTTGCGCCGCAGCGAGCGCACCAGCGGACGCAGCAGCGACCCGGCTTCGGCGTGATCGGTATCCAGATCATGCGTCGCCCGGATCAACTCTTGCAGTGACACCAGTCGGTTGACGTGCCGCGTCAGATACTCCAGCAGTGTAAACTCCCGCGCGGAGAGTTTCACCGGTTGCCCATTATTCCAGACCCGGTGCTGACCAGGATCAATTTGCAATTCCCCCGCCGTCAGCATACCGGAAACGTCATCGCTTTGCGATAACGCCTGCGCTGTAGGCTGCGTAATCTGCTGGGCCCGGCGCAGCTTTCCCCGCACCACGGCCAGTAAATCTTCGGGCTGGATCGGCTTGGTCAGGTAGTCATCAACGCCCAACTCCTTGCCATACCGGATATCACTGTCCAGTGTGCGTGCCGTCAAAAAGAGAAACGGAATTGTTATCCAGAGAGGATTGGCGCGCACACGCTCATACAGTTGGTAGCCATTCATCTGGGGCATGGCAATATCTGCCAGAATAAGATCAACTGTATGCGATTGGAGCAGAGTCAGCGCTTCAAGCCCATCGCTTGCGGTCATCGCTTCATAACCTGCCGCTTCGAGTGTCAGTGCCAGGCTGTCCAGCAGATCCGGTTGGTCATCAACAACAAGAATAGATCTGTTCATGGGTACAAACCTCTTCTGTTAATAGGGGAAAGTAGACAACAAAGGTACTCCCTTTACCAGGAGTTGAAGCAACAGCAATTGTGCCGGCATGCAGGGTAATCAACTCGTGTGTAATAGCAAGGCCCAATCCGGTTCCCGATATATTTCCCTGCGGCTGCACACGGTAAAAACGCTCAAATATCTGGGGCATATTCTCCTCAGAGATGCCAACCCCAGTGTCTGTAACCCGCACCGCAGCCCACGCGCCCGGTGGCAGAGCGCGGCTCCCCGGCCAGACCGGTTCTTCCGCTTCACCCGCCGACAACACACGACACTCACAGGTGATACATCCGCTGTCCGGCGTGTACTTGATAGCATTGTTCAAAAGGTTACGCAAAATCTGGCGCAACTGACCATCGTTCCCCGACACGGGCAGATAATCAACACCGGTGACGGAGAGGGACTGCGCCTTCTTCTGGATCAGGGGCACCTGTTTATCGGCCTCTTCGCCGATCAGTTCTACCAGGTTCAGCGGCTGCCGCTTCATCGAGATGCGCTGGCTGTCGATCCGCGCGATTTCGAGCAGATCGCTGATCAGATCATCCAGCACCCGGGTATGCTCTCGAATATCCCGGATCATGCGCTGCCGTCGTTCGTCGCTTAACCGCGCATAGAGCGTATCCAGGTTGCCGCTGAGCAGCGTAATGATCGACAGGGGCGTACGCAGTTCGTGCGAGACATTCGAGACAAACTGATCCTTCAGGCGTTCCGCCTCTTTAATTGGCGTAATGTCACGCTGAACACTGACATAGCCCACCGGCTGACCCGGCGTGTGCGGATCAAACAGCGGCGCAATCGTCACCGCCGCATCGTAGCGCGTACCGTCCTTCCGCTGGTTGACCAGTTCGCCGCGCCAGGTCTGACCGGCACGTACAACCTGCTGGATCTCCTCCGAGACAGCCGGGAGCGGTCCATCACCCGGACGGCTGTAGGCATGCTGCCCAACCACCTCATCACTGGCGTAGCCGGTGAGGGTCGCGGCGGCCGGATTGACGTAGTGAACAATATCTTCAAAGTCGGTGACGAGGACGGCTTCACCCAGCGCCTCGAGGATGGCCTGCGTGCGGTCACGCTCCAGTTGTAACTCGCGTGTACGCTGGGCAACAACCTCTTCCAGGTTATCGGCGTGACGCTGCAATTGCTGGTAGAGTTGCGCCGTTTCCATCGCCTGGCCGACCGCGCTGGCGACACTCTGCGCCAGGAGCAGTTCCTGGTCGTTAAAGCTGCAGGCGTCCACCGCACCCATTTCGATCAAGCCGACGACCTGGTTGCGCATCAAAATGGGAACAATCAGACAGGTCGCCAGACCACAGCGCTCCATCAAGGTGTACATTGAGGAGAGGGGCGCGTCAGGGGATAGCACGGTATCAGATGCAGGTCGAGTGATGCTCAGGGGCATCTTCGTCTGCAACACATGGGCGATAGGCATGTGCATATCGGTGTCGGCAACGCCATTCTGAATCTGTTCCAGACAGGACCGGCACAGGTGGGGGGCGGCCGCGGCGGCCGAACGGGCGACAACGGTCCAGTGCGTTTGCGGCGGATCCAGCAGCAGCGCCGTTGCCCGGCAGACCGCAAAGGTATGCACCAGCGACTCGCAGGCGATATTGATGACCTCCTGCGCATCCAGCGCAGTTGCCGCCGCCGCAATTACCCGGTTGAGCAGCGTTAACTCGCGGTTGCGCTGCCGGATATGCTCCTCGGCCATCTGGCGATAGTCGCGCTCGAGTAACAGGCGCTGGTAGCGATTCAGGCGCATGATGGTTTTGACCCGCGTACGTAGTTCAACCCGATCAAACGGCTTGGAGACAAAGTCATCCGCGCCCGCCTCAATCCCTTGCAGCCGCGAGTCACGATCATCCAGCGCAGTCACCATAATAATCGGCACCTCCGCCAGGAGCGGGTCGGCCCGCAGACACCGGCAGACCTCAAACCCATCCATCTCCGGCATCATAACATCAAGGAAAATCAGATCCGGGGTCAGTTCGACGGCTTTTGCCAGCGCTTCCGTCCCACTGCGCGCCGTTACCAGGTTGTAGCCCTGCATCAGCAGCATGGCCCGCAGGGTCTCGCGTCCGATTGGTTCATCATCGACAATCAAGATGGTGCTGGTACGTTCGGCAACATCGGGTGCCGCTCTCGGAAGATCATCTGTGATTGGTACGCTGTTCACACTATGCACCTTCTGCTTTTACCGAGATACGCCTGCATGTTGCAGGTGTAAATCCATGATGGTAACAATATCCGGTAAATGAACTGGTTTTCGAAAATAGGCATTGACGCCGGCGGCCAGACACTGTTCATACTCACCGGGTAGGGCCAGCGATGTCAGGACGATAATGAAAACCGGCCCCAGGCCGGTATCGGCCCGAATACGGTGGAGGGTTTCCAGGGCATCAAAATCGGGCATATGCATACTCAACATAAGAATATCGGGGTGGACTTCCTGCGCGCGCGCAACTGCCTCGGCCCCGGTGCGTGCAACTATGATTTGATACCCCTCTGCAGACAAACATTTCGATACATATTCAAGCTCTCTCTCGTTGTTTTCGACGATCAGAATAGCCGGCCGCTGTGGTGTAAACTCCCGGTCGGTCAGCATCAGACAGTCGGCCGCGCGCTCCTCCGGCAGAGACATCTCACTGGTCGAGACACTATCCCTGTTCCAGGGCAGGGCAACGGTAAAACAGCTTCCCTCGCCGGGACTGCTGATTACGGTGACACTTCCGCCGTGCATTTCAACCATGCGATAGATCAGCGCCAATCCCAGGCCGGTACCGCCGTATGCCCTTGACAGCCGCCCGTCTAGTTGCACAAATGGTTGGAATAAGCGTGCCATATCTTCTGCGGCAATCCCAATCCCCGTATCCCAGACCGTAATCCGGACCGCATGACTGGACGTGTCACCCGCGACCCGTAGACCAATTGTGCCCGACTCCGGCGTAAACTTCACCGCATTGCTCACCAGATTAACCAGAATCTGCTTCAAGCGGTGCTCGTCAGCCGGCAATGTCTGAACGGCATCGTCATACTCCAGGGCGACATGCAGCCGCTTCTGCCGGATCTCTGGTTGAAACAGGGCAAGACTGGTCTGGCATACCGGCTTGAGGGCCACATGATCAATAACCAGGGCTACCTTGCCGGCACCAATTTTGGAGAGATCAAGCATATCGTTAATCATGTTGAGTAGACGCCGCCCACTCACTTCAATCTGCTGCAGGGCATGCTGTTGCTGGTTATTCAGGCCACCATAGACCTCTTCCTGCAATACTCCGGCCATCCCCAAAATGGCGTTCAGCGGCGTCCGTAGTTCATGGCTGATACTGGCAAGAAACTCATCCTTGAGGCGCACAGCGCGCAATAACTCAGCATTGGCGGCACTTAAGTCGGCAGTACGCTCGGCAACCCGCCGGGCCAGCAGACACCGCTCGGCATGCAGGGCAACCTCAGCCTGTTTGCGCTCGGTAAGATCAACTGCCGTGCCCATAATAGCAAGCTGATCATCGAACTCAATAACAGCAACTGAGAGGGAAATCCAGAGCAAGTCCCCTTTCTTGTTGCGCGTTTTCAACTCGTACCGTGCAGGTACCTGGGCACCATCATGTATTGTCCATATTCTACCATCAAAAAACGTAAATAGATCGAAATCAAGCCCGTCCCAGGAATGTAATGCCAGCAACTCTTCCCGCGTGTACCCGGAGAGCGCCTCGGCTGCCGGATTGACATAGCGCAAGCGCAAGCTCTCCGGCAGTGGCTGCACAATAAAGATAGCCACCGGGAGGGTTTCGGATAGCGTGCGAAACTTGGTTTCACTCTGGCGCAGGGCCATCTCAACGCGCTTGCGTTCAGCAATCTCATTTTCCAGTAACATAACGGTGTGCGCAAGAGGGATAGTACGCGCTTCGATATGGCGCTCCCGTTCTGCATGCACCTGCTGCAGTGCGGCGCGCAGGAGTTGACATTCGTCCTGCATGCGCCGGCGCTGGGCCAGCGCGCGAATGGCAAACGGCAGATGGTCCAGATACGCTGAGGTTTTGATCAGGTAGTCCGTTGCGCCCTGCTGCATGGCTTCCAGGGCCATATGTTCCAGTTCCGGGTCAGCAAGAATGAGCAGCGGTGCCCGTGCTGGATTAACCTGCATAAACTCCGCGATAGGAATGGCGGTGAAATCAGTTTCTGTGGCAAAGTTCGCCAGTATCAGATCATAGTGACTGTCGGTCACATATGCCGTCAGTTCCGGGTATGACGCAACCTCAACAATGACAAAATCGGCGCTTGCGCGTTCCAATGCACTGCGGATACGCTCCCGTTCTGCCGGAATCCGATCAATATAGAGTATGCAGATAGTCTCGTGCATTATCGTATCCGGCTTTCTTCTACCTGACGGGATCGCGTACCGGCGGTGAGCCGGCACCTGACCCTCGCCTGAAAATACCCACTTGCTATTTCCGTAATAGCGACCCATCTTGCTGTATCAGAGCCAACATACGGCGAAGGTTACACCACCGTCGCAGGCAACCGGCTCGCTGCATTTCCGATCGTCGTTCATCCACATACTGCCAGGGCTGTTCCCGGCAGCGGCACTCGACCCGTTTCCGGTCCTGGGCCTCTATTCGGGCCGGCAGATGCCGGATGCTATGCCTGGTTGTATCAATATGGATAACCGGACGACCAATATACCGGGCGTAGGCAACAACATCGCCCGTTCCGCCGTGGCCGGCTGCCGGTTGCCCGTTCCATGCCGCCAGCATGAGATCACAGTTGTCGGCTAGTCGGCACCCGACCGCCATGTATGCCGCATCCGAACGTTGACGGAATGGCAGTGTCGAGACATTGCGGCAATGTGCCAGCAGACGCAGGTACTGTTCACGCAATGGTCCCGGCGGAAAGTCGGCGATAAAGCCCTCGTAGGCAATAACTGCGTCGAGGGGAATACCCAACGCCAGCGCAGCTTCGGCGAACAGCATATCGGCTCCCTCGGCCAGGCCAAAGAGCGCAACCACGCCTGCCGGATGGGACTGCTGGGCCTGCGCCAGCAGCACCTGGAAGGCGTGTGCTACAAATTGAACGGTATCAGAATCTCCCAGGTTGCGATGTCCGGTTACAGCAATACGATAGCATTGTGCCATCTTCCTGACTTCCTACCTCTGGTATCGTGCCGGCGTCGTAACCCTCACCGGGATTGGGTGAGGTCATACCCGGCTGCCGGTACTCTCCATTGAGGCACAGCATTCCATCGCTGGTAAGGTCGGCTTGCAAAAACTGGGCGACGATCTGCGGGTCAAACTGTGTCCCGGCCTGCGATTGAATATAGTCCCGCACCTCCGCTTCGGGCCATCCCCGGCGATAGGGCCGATCCGAACGCAAGGCATCCCAGACATCCACAACGGCAAAGATCCGCGCCAGCACGGGAATCTCTGCGCCGCGCAGTCCGCGGGGGTAGCCGCTCCCATCCCAGCGTTCATGATGGTAGTAGGGAATATCCAGGCTTGGCCGCAAAAATGCAATCGGCGCGAGCCAGTCATAGGCATATACGGGATGGCGGCGCATAATTTCCCACTCCTCATCGGTCAGCGGCCCCGGTTTCAGGAGGATTTTATCAGGAATCGCCATCTTGCCAATATCATGGAGCAGCGCCCCCCGGCGCACATGTACCAGTTCCGCTTCGCTAAACCCCATAGTACGCGCCAGGCGTACAGTTGCCGCGGTAACACGCTGCGTATGTCCCTCGGTTTCATTATCGCGCAGATCAAGCGCATGCACCCATCCTTCGAGAGTGGCATCATAGGCCAGCGCCAGATCGGTATTGGCCCGCTGTAGATCATCAAAGAGGTTGGCATTATCGATGGCAATTGCGGCCTGCATTGCCAGTGCTTCAAGAAATCCCACCCATTCTGCATCGGGCGTACCGGCATTATGTTGGAAAAGCTCCAGCACACCTTTGACCTGGCCCTTGGCAATCAGCGGCACCGCATAGTAGGTGGAGAAACATTCGCTCTGCAGCAACGCCGACCGCCGGCTCATCGGCTGGATCTCGTCCGGACACCTGACGGTCAGTGTCCGGCGTTCCCGGGCCGCCCGGCCGGGATAGTCCTCGTTCAGATGGAGCCGGGTCTGTCGAACTGCCTCGGTTGTGAACCCGCGCCCGGACGCAAACTCAAGGATGTGGCTGTGCGGCGCAAGCAGCAACACCGTGGCAGCATCCACATGCAGTTGATTGACGATCTGATCGAGAATAACATTCAGCGTCACACAGCGGTCGGTGCTGGAGGTAATCGCAGTATCAATGGTACGTAGCGCCGTCAGATGCTGAATATGCCGCTGAATCTGTGCTTCGGCCTGCTTGCGCTCGCTGATATCCCGGAGAACAATCTGCGCTGCGGGTTCATCTTCCCAGATGTAATAGCCGACATTCATCTCAACGGCCAAACGGCTATAATCCAGCCGGGTAAACTCAGTTTCCAGGCGCGCACTATGCCCGGTATCGGTGACCATGCGATCCAGACAGTCAAATACATCTTCCCACTGCGCCGAAACAATAAACGCACTGATATTCTTTTCAATCACCTGAGAACATTTTTGTGCGCCCAGCAACCGCAGGGTAGCCGGATTAGCCAGCATAATGGTTCCCTCGGCATTGACAATCACAATCCCATCGGGCGAAAATTCGATAATACGTTCAAACCTGGCGCGTTCCGCAAGCAGCCGCCGGTAGCGGTTCAGGCGCATGATACTCCGGACGCGTAACCGCAGTTCCGCTCGATCAAAGGGTTTGGAGATAAAATCATCCGCTCCCGCCTCGATCCCGCGCAGGCGTGAGTCCCGGTCGTCCAGCGCTGTGAGCATGATGATGGGAACTTCGGCCAGGAGCGGATCGGCACGTAAGCGCCGGCAGACCTCATAGCCATCCATACCCGGCAACATCACATCCAATAAAACGAGATCAGGCATGATTGCGGTTGCCAGTGTTACTCCTTCACCGCCGGTATTGGCAACCAGCAGGTTGTGTCCCTGTGATAGGAGCAGCGCCTTGAGCGTTTCGCATCCTGCCGGATCATCATCGACAATAAGAATTGTACCAGTGTAATCCATACCTTTGTCTCTACCCATGCAAAAAGTGTAAACTTCCGCAGCAGTGGCAACTAGGATAAACTGCAAACAATGCTACTGCCAATACTACTCTACCAGAGAGCCATAATGAGATATATAGGTTGCCAATATTGATTCCTGTGCAGTTCCGTGCGAAAAGTTGGGGGTGGCAGGTAGGGGGTAGGAACAATACCTTTCAAATAACATGACGTACACGGTGCATATTCAAACCAGACGTTTGAGTCGCGGGTAGCCCGATTCGCCTGCGGCAGCGTGGTCCTGTTGTTGCTTTTTTCACAGAAACATTGCACGGCGTGCAATGTTTCTGTGAAAAAAGATGTCATGTTCCGCCCTGCGGAGGCGAGATTCCCCGCCGGTTCAACGACCGCGTAACGCGTGGCACATAAGCACGCACAACGCCGCAAAGGGTGCCAAGACCTGCATACACTGTATAGCTTTGCGGCGTTGCGCGAGTCAACTTCGTTATATGTGGAAGGTAGGGGTTAGGAGTTACGAGTCACCTTGTAATCCCTACCTTCACGTCACCTGTGGTTTCGGGTGAGGTAACTTACAACCGTTCACGAAGATAGTTGGCATAGAGTTGGCAGCGCGGGAGTACCGCCTTTCCCGCCCGGCGAACCAGACCTATGCCGCGTAGTCGCAAGCAACTCTGTTCGGCGCAGGTCTGATTTTCCAATACCTGGCGCATGTGCGCGACCAGATCAGGATGTTCGCGGAGCCGCTGCAGTTGAGCGCGCAGATGCGCACCAAACGGCCCTTCTTCGCTGGTGGCATCGACAAAAATATCGGCGGGAGTCATGCGCAACTCACGCGCGGCTACCAGGTAGAGCGCCCGGCGCGTCAGGTAGGGGTGCCCGTTGAGCAGCGCAATTAGTTGTTGCTCCTCACCCGAGGTGAAGGGCATCCCATGCCGTCGGTTGAGCAGGGAAACCTGATCGGGCGTGAAGTCGCTCAACTCGATCACCGTGCTCACGTCAAAGGGCGACTGGCTGCGGTCCGTTACCAGTTGATCGGGCTCGATGGATGTCACCAGCAAGAGATCGAACTGCCGCCAGCGCTCATCGGTGGCACGGCATGTGTGCCAGCGGCGCAGCATCCCCAGAAAATCGCCGCAGAAGGGGCGGGTACGCAGGCTCTCGACTTCGTCCAGCGCCAGCACCAGCGGTTGCGTCAGCCCTATCGGCAGGTATTGCTGCAGATAGTGAGTGCAGCGCCGGGTTACGTCGAGTGGTTCGTTCCAGGCAGCATCAAGCCGGTCGGCGGATCCATCCAGGCCGGCGGCGGCCGTCATGCGGCGGCAGAACTGGCGCAAGAAGGTATCGGCATCGGTGTGAGCCACCGCGCTGAACTCCTGGAGGTTGATCAGGGCAACCCGCTTGCCGGCCTCGCGTGCGGCGGCGACGGCGCGGTCGAGAAGCGCGCTTTTGCCCACCTGCGGCGGGCCCTTGATCGTTATCGTCGCGCCCTGGCCCGGCTTGCGGATCGTTGTTATCACCGTCCGGTCGCCCGGGCGTTCGATATAGAAGGGCGAATTGGGCCGCATGCTGTCCTCGGCCGGCTCCGGTGGAAAAATCGGCTCGCCCCCCTGCTGCAACTCAATCAGCGTTTCGACTTCAATATCGGTGTCGGTATCGCCGCCCGCCGGCGCGGTTATCCCCGGCGGCGCGTCATCGGGATGCAACTGCTGTTCGATAGTGGCTAACTCCTGCGCCATCTGTACATGGGCAACTTCCGCTGCGGCGATCTGCTGCTTTAATGTTGCGCGTTCAGTATTCTCAGTTGCAACGGCATAGGCTTGCTGCAGTTCGGCAATTTTTTCGCGCAGTTCTTCATACTGCTGCTGCACATCGGCGTGCTTACGTCGAAGCTGGTCCTGGTTCATGGTTCTGGCCCCCTGTCACTTCTTCTGTATGCGATTGTACCGCATTGAGTGACCGCTTGGCAAGCAGTTTTCAGTTTGTGATTGACCGTTATTAGCATGGGCCCGAAAAAGCAAGGTGGCAATATTTTATGTTACAATATGTACCAACCACATATTCTCATCTTGATCTACCGGCGCGTAGGGTGACCGACTCACCTTAAATAAGCTGGAATAGAGTTTTCTCGGGTAAATGTAGTCAATACAAGCATGGCGGCTTGATCAACCTGTCCTACCGGGTGTGGCAACATCTTGCCTACCCGGTTATGGCGCTGTATGCAAAACTACCTTCCATCTTCCATGTATCCCGTTACTGGCGATACGCTCTACAATACAACGAGGACATATTAATGGCAATACCCCAGGCTTTGCGTAATTTAAACGTGTATCGGGTATCGTTATTCCAGTACAGTAGTGTAGTCCTGCTGATCTTGCCGGCCTGGTTCCTGACATGGTTGTTTGAAGGGCAATTGCAAGGGGCTGTGTTTCTTTTCTTTTATGGGGCAGTGATATTTAGCGCCTGGTATGGTGGTCTGGGGCCGGGCCTGCTGGCTACGCTGGCAGCGGTGCTGATTGTAGAATACTTTTACTTACCCCCACTCTATCAGTTCTATATTCACAGCGGCGAGATCCTCCGTCTGATCTTCTTTGCCGGTATTGCGGCTCTGACCAGTTGGGCGGCCGAGACCCGCCGGCAAGCAACGGCAATGGCGCATTTCCAGCGCGCGCAGTGGGAACATACCTTAGCCAGTATTGGCGATGCCGTAATTGCCACCGATACGCAGGGGCATGTAACCTTTATGAACCGGGGTGCCGAGATATTAACCGGCTGGGAACGAAAGACCGCACAGGGCCAGCCAATCGCAACGGTTTTTCGTGTATATGAGGGCGAGTTGCGTCAGGTGATGACCAACCCGGTGGATCAGGTTATCCAGGCGGGCACAATTGTTGGCCCTTCCACTGATACCCTGTTACTTGCCTGCGATGGCACGGAATATTCAATTGATATGAATGCCGCACCTATTCGTAACGAGCAGGGTGAAAGTATTGGTGCCGTGCTGGTGTTTCGTGATAGTACGGAACGTCGCCGGATCGAAGCAGAGCGTGCCTGGTTGTTGGAGCGTGAACAGGTTGCGCATCAGGCGACAGAAACTGCGCGACAACGCTGGGCTTTTGTTGCCGAAGTCAGTTCCGTTCTCTCCTCTTCACTTGATTACGAAGTCATTCTCACTCGCCTGGCCCAGGTGATCGTCCCGGATCTGGCGGACTGGTGTACTGTCGATGTGTTGGAGGCAAATCAAGCGACGAGCCAGCTTGCGGCGGTGTATGGTGATGTAGACATGGCCGAACGAGTACGGGGCTATGTGCGAGATTACCCTCTCGATCTTAACAATGAAAACCACCCGATTGCACAGGTGTTTCGTACTGGTCAATCACTCTTTGTGGCTGAATTTACAGAAACGGCAGCAGCAACGGTTACCCCTGACGCCATACAACAGCAGCGCCTGTCTGAGTTACAGATCAGTTCATTCATCTGTGTGCCCCTGGTAGGTCACGATCGTGTGTCCAGCGTTATCTCCCTGGTTTATGCAGACTCAGGTCGGCGCTATACCACGGAAGACCTGGCCTTTGTCGAAGAAGTTGCACGACGAGCAGTGCTGGCGATTGATAATGCTCGTCTCTATCGGGAGATTCAGCAGTCAGAAGAACAGGCTAATCGCCAGGCTGCCCGGATGCAGGCGCTGGCCGATGCCGCACATACCTTTGCCGCATCCGGCCTTGATCAGCAGACAATTTTGGAGCAGTTGAGCCGACTCATCGTTGATGTGATTGGGGAAATCTGCATCGTTCAACTGGTATCCGAGGATGGAGCTTGGCTAAACGCCACGGTGCCGGCTCATGCCGATGCAGCCCGCCAGGAATTGTTAGATTCAATGAGGGATATTCCCTACCCGGTTGGCGCGGGGTTTATGGGTCGCGTTGTCCAGACTGGACAGGCGGAACTCATTCCGGAAATTACCCCGGAAGCTATACAAAACCATACCATGCCGGAACTCTGGCCGGTGTTGGCGCAACTGGATATTTTTAGTATCTTAATGGTTCCGCTCTGTGTGCGTCAGCAGGTTATCGGTGTTGTAGGTTGTGCCCGCAGTCGGCCGGGTTCGCCCTATCTGCCCCAGGATCAGGATTTCCTGCAAGATCTGGCGGACCGCGCCGCCCTGGCGCTGGATAATGCGCGACTCTACGCGGCGGAACAGCAGTCTCGTCAGGCGGCCGAACGTAGCGCTATCCGTATTACCCGGTTACAAGAGGTTACGGCGGCCCTGGCAACGGCCCTTACGCCTGCACAGGTCGCAGAAATCATTGTAGGCCAGAGTATGGCCACCCTCGGTGCCTATGCCGGTGGCCTGGTACTGCTGAATGAGTCTGGTAACGAACTTGAGATTGTTAATGCCGGCGGGTATCCGCCGGAGATGCTGGAACATTTTAAGCGCTTCCCGCTAGCCGCCCCTACTCCGCTGGGGGATGCTGTACGTACCTGTGAGCCGGTCCTGATCGAGTCGCGCGCAGACTGGGTAGTACGCTATCCGCAGGTGGCTCAATCATATCTCCACGAACGGACACGCGCCAACGCTGCCGTTCCGCTGTTGGGGACAGATGGGCAGGCTCTGGGCGGGTTGGGCTTGAGTTTCGACACGCCCCGAACGTTTGATGCAAATGATCAATCCTTTTTACGAACGTTAGGGCAACAGTGTGCGCAAGCTCTGCAGCGCGCCTGGACGGTCGCCGCACTGCAACAGAGCGAGGAGCGTTTCCGGGTCGCCCAGGAACTTTCGCTCGATGCCTTCACAATCATGCGCAGTGTCCGCAACACTGATCAGACGATCGTCGATTTCGTCTGGGAGTATGTCAACCCGGCTGCGGCCAAAACACTGCTCCATGCCGGCCAGGAATTGCTGGGACAGCGGTTGCTCCATGTGATGCCCCAAAATCGAGAAAGTGGGTTATTTGATCGCTATGTAGAAGTTGTCGAAAGCGGTGTACCTCATGATATTGAGATCTACTATCAAGGCGAGGGTATTACCGGCTGGTTTCGCAATATGACAGTGAAACTAGGTGATGGTATCGCCATCTCTTTCCGCGATATTACAACCCGTAAGCAGGGAGAAGAGGCGCTGCGTTTCCTGACTGAAGCTAGTAGCCGGCTGGCCTCCTCACTCGATTATGATATTATTCTGCAACATATTGCCCGGCTGGCAGTGCCCTATATCGCAGACATCTGTGTTGTTGATCTTCTCGAAGAGGGAGATACGCTGCGCCGGGTAGCGGTGGCTCATTATGATGAAGCGCAAGAACCTTTGCTGTATGAAGCGCTCCAGCGTCACTCGCCGGCCCGAGGTGATACCAGTCCGGTATGGCAGGTCTTACAGACGGGGCAGACGCTGCAACTGCCGGATCAACCGGGGGCATTTATTACAACCTATGCTCAAGGCGATCATCTGCTCAGCGCAACGCACGCTGCCGAACCACACCATGCTGCGCTGCTTGTCCCGCTCCAGGCTCATGAGCGGATGCTGGGGGTCATGGCGTTTCGGCTGGCTGGAGAAAAGCGGCCATTTGATGCAAATGATGTGGCGCTGGCCGAAGAACTTGTGCGCCGGGCGGCACTCGCTATCGATAATGCTCGCCTCTACCGCGAGGCCCAGGCCGCCATTCAGGTGCGTAACCAGTTTCTCTCGATTGCAGCGCACGAACTGAAGAATCCGTTAACGTCCCTGTTGGGTCAGACTCATTTGCTCCAGCGCCGCCTTTCCCGTAATGGCAACCTTTCCGAGCGGGATCTACGCGCCCTCCAGGTTATCGCTAATCAGTCGCAACGGTTGAATACGATGATCGGGACGATGCTTGATATCTCACGCATCGAGACCGGCCAGCTCCAGATCATGCGTGCCCCGGTAGATCTCTGCGCCCTGGCACGTCAGGTGGTAGACGAGGTGCAACCGATGTTGGAGCAGCATACGGTAGTGTGCGTGACTCCTGAAGCTGCCCTGATAATTGAAGGTGATGACAACCGCCTCTACCAGGTGCTGCAAAACCTGATTGGTAATGCCATCAAGTATAGTCCCGTAGGGGGCAGCATAACTGTCTGTGTTGAGCAACGCGGGGCGCAGGCCTGTGTCTCTATCAGGGATCAAGGTATCGGTATTCCCGCCGATATGCTGATGCACGTCTTCCAACGCTTCTATCGCGCGGCCAATGTCGAGGCTCACCAGATCAAGGGGATGGGAATCGGGCTCTATGTTGTGCAAGAAATTGTGTCGCTACATGGGGGTGATGTGACGGTCGAGAGCCAGGAAGGAGCAGGCAGTACCTTTACCGTATGCTTGCCGCTAGCAACGCATCAACCGGCCGCGCTGCCGGCATAACCCTGCATTCCCCCTGGCATAGTTTGTGTTAATAGATGCTACTACTTAATTATACGACTTATGCGGTTGAGATCCAAACTGGACGTTTGACCAGATGGAAGCCAGATTCGCCTGCGGCAGCATGGTACTTCTCTTATCTTTTTCACGAATATTTGGCTCAAGGAGCCAAATATTCGTGAAAAAGAATGTCCGCTTCCGCCCTGCCGGAGGCGACAGGCGCTGCCACGTCGGGTATCACGTAACGCGTGTCAGTTACACAGGTTACGCGGTGGGCCTGCAAACCGGACGTTTGACCAGATGGAAGCCGGACGCGCCGCAGACAATATCTGCTTCCAAACGAGTGACCGCGTCACGCGTATTCATTACCAGTGATCAGCATTCCTGAAATGCCGCTACAATACAGGCAACCGGGAAAAGGTATGCCCTGGGCGTAACTCCACGTATGGTATCCTCATTGCTTCGCGCGAAGGTCAAAATATGCTTATACACAAACGATTAACACCATTCGTCTATAGCAGCATCGGCGTCATTCTGGTACTGGCGTTGCTGCGCCTGGGGCCGGGAATGCTCGATGCCATGCTGACGACGAACGGCTATGCTCCGCACGGGTTTTGTATCCTGTGGGATCGCCAACTCCTCTGGCTGCATGTTATCACCGACGCCCTGATTGGCCTGTCCTATGTGATTATCGCGCTGACGCTGACCTACCTGGTGCATCGCGCGCGGCGGGATATCCCGTTTCACTGGATTCTGCTGGCCTTCGGGCTTTTTATTATCACCTGTGGCGGTACTCATTTTATGTCCGTCTGGACCTTCTGGACACCGGTCTACTGGCTCTCCGGGAATGTCAAACTGGTGACGGCGGTAGCTTCGGTTGCCACGGCAGTGGCCTTCCCGCCACTGGTGCCGCGCATGCTCTCGCTGGTCAGTGCCGCCAAAATATCCCAGGAGCGTAAACAGCAACTGGAGCAGGCAAACAACGAGTTAGAGATCCTGTATCAAAAAATTATCGAAGTCGATGATCTAAAGACCCGCTTCTTCGCAAATGTCAGTCATGAACTGCGTACACCACTGACGCTGGTGCTGGGTTCGACGGAGCGTATGCTGGCCGCGCCGGAAGTCTCCCGCGAACAGCGCCACAATCTGGAGATGATTGATCGGAATGCGCGGTTGTTGCTCCAGCAGGTGAATGATCTGCTGGATGTGGCCCGCCTCGAGGCCGGGAAGATGGATCTGACCCGCAGCACGGTTGATCTGGCACAACTGCTGCGGGTTACTATGGCGCATTTTGATATCCAGGCCCAGGCAGATGGAATAACCTTTGTGGTAGAAGCTCCGGCCACCATGCAAGCGCAGGTTGATGCGGAGAAGATCCAGCGCGTGCTCTTCAATCTGCTCGCCAATGCCTTTAAATTTACGCCCGAAGGTGGTATAGTGCGCTCTGAGTTGCATGCTACTGCTTCCCAGGTAACTATCGTTGTTATGGACAGTGGTCCCGGCGTGCAACCGGAACTACGTACGGCCATTTTTGAACGCTTCCGCCAGAGTGATCGTAACGGCCTTTCCCGCGCCGGCGGCACCGGTCTGGGACTGTCGATTGCCAAGGAGTTTGTTGAGATGCATAACGGCTCAATTATGGTTGATAATGCGCCTACCGGCGGCGCCCGATTCCAGGTTGAACTGCCGCTCACTATACTGCCCGCCGGTACCGCAACCATAGTCGAGCCGGATGCTAGCAAGAGCGTGACCCGACTGCCCGAACCGGCACAGGCCGGCCTGTCGCCGCATACTGAACCGGAGATGGTCATGACCGCAGATCCCGAAGCGGCCCTGATATTGATTGTTGAAGATAACCCGGATATGCGCCGATTTATTGGCGAGGCGCTGGCGGGTACCTATCGGATTGCCACCGCTGCCGACGGCAATGCCGGACTGGCGCAGGCGCTGGCACTGACACCCGATCTGATTCTCAGCGATATTATGATGCCGACTATGAGCGGCATCCAACTGATGCAGGCGGTACGGTCGCACCCGGAACTGGCGGCGATCCCGCTGGTTCTGCTGACGGCGAAAGCCGATGAGCAACTGCAGGTTAAGATGCTCCAGAGTGGCGTGCAGGACTATCTGGTCAAGCCCTTCTCCCATGAGGAACTGCGCGCGCGCCTGGCAAACCTGATCGAAATGAAGCGCACGCGCGAGTTGCTCCAGCGAGAATTAGCCAGCCAGAACCACGATCTGGCAGACCTGGCGCATGAAGTAACCCTGCGCAAGCGCGAGTTGGAGCAGGCGCTACAGGAACAGGCGCGTCTCCACGAAGAGACAAAGCAGGCGCTACGTCTGCGTGATGAGTTTCTGGCGATTGCCTCCCACGAACTCAAAACGCCGCTGACCTCGCTGGTTGGAATTGCACAATTGCTGGCCCGGCGCTCGGCGGAACAGGATAGCCTGAGTGAGCGTGACCGGCGCGCAGTGCGCACAATCTTTGAGCAGGGCACGCGGCTGAACCAGATGATCGAAATGCTGTTCGATCTGGCGCGCATGGATCGAGGCCAGTTCGAGATCAAACCGATCCCGCTCGATCTGGTGGAGTTGATCCGGCGCGTGGTTGAAGAAACCCGGCCCACCCTGCAGCAGCATACGATAGAATTGCAGCAGCCGCAGGAGGCAATGATCGTTGCGGGTGATGCACTCCGACTGGAGCAGGTGTTGCATAACCTGATCGGCAATGCGGTCAAATATAGTCCTCAGGGTGGACTGATCCGGGTGACGCTGGAACAACAGGAAGCACTGGCCCGCATCACCGTGACCGACCATGGCATGGGCATCCCCGCCGAGGCACTATCACAACTCTTCCAGCGCTTTTATCGCGCGCCCAATATTTCGTATCATCACATCAGCGGCATGGGCGTCGGCCTCTACATTGTCCAGGAGATCATTCGGCATCATAACGGCTGGGTTGAGGTAACGAGCACCGAAGATGAGGGTACGACCTTTAGTATCCGGTTACCGCTACACACCACTATCCCGCCGACCCCGGAGGATACCGACCATGCGTCCCGTACATCCAGCAATAGGATGTAATTCGGTAATGTACATACGCTACGCGGCGGATGTCCAAACGGACCATTTGATCAGATGAAATGCAGGCGAATCGGGCTGTTCATTTCAATCACAGAAGGTACGCGGTCACTGACCCGGAAGCCCGTTCCGCCTGCGGCAGGGTGGAAGCAACCATCCTTGTTCACACACCTCGTTGCACATTGTGCAACGAGGTGTGTGAACAAGATCAAACAGTCCCATGCTGCCGTAGGCGAAACGGGCTTCCATCAGGTGAAACGTCTGGTTTGCATGTCAACTGCGTAAGTCCTGTCAATCACAGGAGGTACGCGGTCGGTTCCAAACAGGTGGTTGCCTGGACACCTGGCCGGATTCGCCGGCGGCAGGGTGGTACGTTATCGGAAGCAAACGATCCGTTTGAACACGCACCGCGTATGTCCTGTCAATCAAACACCCACTTTGCCCGCCTACCGCATACCTCGTGTAAATATCGGGTACAATGATTGCAACCAATCTGACGAAAGAGATCAAGTGACAGAAGTTACGCGGTCGCCATGCAAACCGGGCGTTTCACCCGATGGAAGCCCGTTTCGCCTGCGGCAGCATGGGACTGTTTTTCTTGTTCACACACCTCGTTGCACAATGTGCAACGAGGTGTGTGAACAAGGATGGTTGCTTCCACCCTGCCGCAGGCGGAACGGGCTTCCGGGTCAGTGACCGCGTAACTCCTGTCAAGTGAGCAGAGTATTGAGCACTGTGTTAATTATTGACGATGATCCCGGTATCCGCTTTATGTTGAGCGATCTACTGGAAGAGGCCGGATACCAGGTCGCCGATGCCGCGCATGGGCAGGAGGCGATAACCTACCTCAACACCAGCGAAGAACGTCCGTGTGTCATTCTGCTGGATCTCATGATGCCGATTATGAATGGCTGGCAGTTTCGTACGATCCAGCAGCAAGATCCGACATTTGCGGCGATCCCGGTGGTGGTACTCTCAGCGGTTGATGATATTAAGCAGGCAGCCGGATCAATCGGGGCCGAGGCGCTGATTGCCAAGCCGGTTGATTTTGATGCGCTGCTGGAAACGATTGCGACCTACTGCGCCTGATTGCCGGCTGCCTGCTCTTATGAGTTTTGCAAAATAACCCGGATATGCCATCCGGGGGTCCCGGCTGAAGCCGGTTGATGCCGTCCGGGGCAGCAAACCGCATTGCTCCTATTCGTCAGCATGCTGCTCGCTCCCATACGTGATTCACCAAAATGTCGGCTTCACCTGTATGAAAGCCTGACCCGGCTGAAACCGGGACCCTTGAGAGGCGCTGTCCGGATTTCATGTGGAACGTTCTCCCGAAGCGGTGGCATAAGCGCCTGCCGCTAAAACTCCCCTGCACCGGCACTTTCCCCTGATAAAACTGCGCCACAGGCTACCCCGTTATGCCTTCTCCGTCTCCAGACGGACCTCGCCTCCGACCAGCGAATGAGTTGCGCTCTGCAATTTGTCCAGCACGGTTTCGCGGGGCTTATACTGGTAAATAATGCAACTGCCCGATGGCATTGGGCGTCGAACTATGGGATACTGAGAAAGAACAAAGAACTAAGAGACTGTCTGAAAAGGGGTGGTCATGGGGCGACGGCCCCGAAGCGGGAGTCCCGGCTTCAGCCGGTTCCGGCCACACACCGGCTGAAGCCGGGACTCCTGGGGCGCTGTCCGGTGTCGCA
>JGI12109J20283_10230675_pt1 | contig 44420 bp, 39 predicted proteins | sample ElkSlonscriptome_12_FD_20283 | JGI IMG/M metagenome (IMG submission 20283)
ATTACATCTTACTATCCATTTATTCTCTAGACTTAGCAAACAGGAAGAACGAGGTTAAGCCAGAAACTACTGAGAGAACTACAAATACAGTGCCAGCATTGTGATCAAGAGCAAAATTTAAGGTCATAAACAGCACAGCTGCTATTGCGAGGGAAATTGCTATGCTGCGATTATTCATAATCAAATTATATCAAAGTTGTTTCTTGTTGTAAAACACTCCGCAGTTTATTTCTCTACAAGCAAGAGGTTCTAATTTCGAGACCGTAAACTAAAGTGTGTCTGACACCGTATACTAGGTATCAGACACACTTTAGTTTACGGTCTCTTCGTTCTGGCTACTGCTCTCAGCAGGTATGCAGTTACTGAATAGTTAAGTTGTGATTTTGACTGGGGTTCGTGTCCATGAGCGATTCTCAACATGAGTAGCTGAATAACGCTTTTTTTACGACCTCGGTCTATCTCACTTTCTCGCTGCCGGGCTAGGACTCGAACCTAGATAGACTGGACCAAAACCAGCAGTCCTACCATTAGACGACCCGGCAATGTAGTTGTCAACTATACCGCATGTATGTCATGACAACAAGCAACACTATAGCAAAAAGATCGCCGTATGGCGATGTGTGTGTATGCATACAAAATTAATCAAGTATCGTGTGTTAGGTGCTTGGGCATGTAATTCCCTCCTCAACACTCCATGTACCGGTCAACGTGTCACCATTCTCACCTTCCGGAGTCCACTGCGTAGTGAGGAAGCAGCAGTTTTTGATGCGGAGGTTCTTCCAGAGTGCGCGTCGGTACTGTGACACGGTGTCCATGCCATCACGCTTCATGCGTTCTTCGAGTACTGCCATAAGCCCGCGATGGGTCACGACAAGTATATGCTCTTCGGGGCGGCGTGTAAGCATCTCGAGCACCTGTTTCGAGCGCACATGAAATTCATCAAGGTTCTCTTCATCGCTGTAGTGCCAGCCCGACACGCCAGCGCGCAGGTAAGAGAGACCCATGATCCACAACGATCGCAACGAAAACCAGCTTGTCCCCCAGAGCTCGCTCGGGCGCCTCAACTCCGTCAACCGTTCGTCAAACTCTATACGGACGCTGGGCAGCTGTTGTTGCACGATCTGCGCTGTCTCTCGCGTGCGAGCAAGTGGGCTTGCAACTATTACGTCAACCTGACGGTCTTTGAAAAGTTGCGCTACACGTGTTGCCTGCTCTCGCCCCGACGTGGCAAGCGGTGTATCGTTGTGTTGGTGACGCCAGAACTTGTTCCCGTCTGTCTCACCATGTCTGATAAAATAGATTGTTTTCATACACTGCATCTGTACGGGATAGCACAGGTTACAAAGCTTGTAAAAGACAGTACTTTCAACGGAGCCTATCCAAACGGTAATCAGAAAAAGTTGACTACAGCAGAGACCTCGCCCGTTGAGACGGCAGCATATACTCATCATCATTCGTCTTATGCATACCAACATTACTCTCCCGATATGTACTCGTCCGCCAGCTGCGTTTTAAGGTGTGCATAATCGTTCCAGGTGACGAGGCGCCACTTGTTGCGGCGCTCTGCTCTTGGGATGTAATGGCATACCATCAGTCCTGTGTTGGTGGGTTTTAGAAAGCGAAGTAGGTAGCGAACGAGTATTGGGTCTGGCTTTCCCTCAGTCATCATAGCAGCGATCGCGGTACGAATGATACCACCGTGACTCACAACTATAATCTCGCGCTCTTTACGCTGGGAAAGATGGTCGAGTATACTCACAGCACGATGATGCAAGTCCCACACGTTATCCTCATCTGCGTAGTGCCAATCAGGCTCGTGCAGGTGTTCCATCATTGCATCAATATAGACAAGCGCCTCTGGGCTACTGCGCGAGAGACCAAGAAGCGCAGATGGGGCTAGGTACTCGCGCAGCATGTCGTGCTCCTCAACAGGAAGCCGTGTGTGCGCACTGATTGTCGCAGCCGTTTGCCGCGCCCGCGTCATCGGACTACTGAGGATCACCTCAGCGGTCGTGTTCTTTAGACGTTGCGCAACAAGTCGGGCCTGTGCCTTTCCTGCAGACGTAAGCTCTGATGTGTGTCCCTGAAACAGCTTCTGTACACCCTCAACGTCCTCACCGTGACGAATGAAGTATATGATCTTCTTGATCTCACTGCTCATGATGATTGCTTGTCTGCACCTAGGTCAATGATGGCCAGCTCAAGTGGCAGCTCAGGAGTGTATGTACTGCCGGTTTGTATCTGTGCATCTAACAGTCGTGCAAGTAATGCACTGTTCACTGTTTTCCGCGCAGTCTCTGCATGCTGCCTAATCGCCTCCCATTCATGTTCTGTGTACTCATTCCGAATAGTATCAGCAAAGGTCGGGGCACTGCGAACCACCAGTACAGCGCGCACCAGCCTCAGTAGGAGGGTGAGCACTGTTTTTGCGTTGCTTTGCTCAGTGAGAACGCGCACCTGCGCGAGCGCTTCATCTGCATCCTGTCGTGCGAGCGCGCCAAGCAAATCAACAAGCCGGGTGCTCTGGGGTGATCCGGTAATGGCCTCAACCTCCTCATGGGTGAGCGTTGTGCCGGTGGAGCTCGCTATGATCTTCTGAAGAATCCCATGGGCGTCACGAAAAGCTCCGTCAGCAAGCAGTGCGATAAGGTCTGCACTTGCGGGCTCTATCGTATAACCCTCTGCACCGGCAACCGAGAGGATCATGTCTCGTATGGCACTAATCGTTGGTCGTTTAAGTGTGAACGTCTGACAGCGTGAAAGAATGGTGTCCGGAATCTTCTCGGGCTCAGTGGTCGCCATCATGAAAATTACATGCTTCGGAGGCTCTTCAAGTGTCTTCAGGAGTGCGTTCCATGCTTCTTTGGTAAGCATGTGCACCTCGTCGATCACATACACTTTGTAGGGTGACGAAAACGGCAAGGTGTGTACACCTTCACGGAGGGCACGTATGTCGTCGATTCCGCGATTGCTTGCCGCATCAATTTCTATGAGGTCTTGCTCATGCGTGCCGAGTTCACGAGCAAATATGCGAGCAATTGTTGTCTTTCCAATACCGCGTCCACCAGAGAAAATGTAGGCGTGACCGACGTTGTCGTTCTTGATAGCATGCGTCAATGCAGCAACGACTTGCTCTTGCCCTAACACCTCCTCAAAAATCTTTGGCCGATATTTACGGTACAGTGCGACGTCCGACATCCCGACTAGTATAGCACGTATCCTACCGGACATCCCGTAGTGTCTCTGTAGTACTAACCGTTGATTGCACCATTGTAGCGTCGGTGCACTGCATGAGTGCGGCACGTAGTTCGCTCGCGCCGGGAAAACCGTTCACATAAGCCTTGAAGTGCTTCTTCATGACAGCAAACGACTTATGCGGACATTTCTCTTCAAATCGACGACAGTGTTCCGCAAGCACAGCAAGTTTCTCTTCTACACTCGGCACGTGGTCAGACCACAGCCATGGGTTACCAAACACACCCCGTCCTATCATGGCACCATCAGCACCGGTTTCGAGCGCGAGTGCTCGCCCCTCTGCCGGTGTACTCACATCGCCATTACCTAGTATGAGTGTGTGTGTATTATGACGGTCGCGTAGCTCAACCGCGCGAGCAACATGCTCCCACCGTGCTGGAACGAGCGACATTTCTTTGCGAGTGCGTGCGTGGATAGTGATCGCAGCCGGCGACTCCGCAAGCAGCTCCGGTAGCCATGTATCAAGTTCTACGTAGTTGTACCCAACACGGGTCTTTACCGATACGGGAATACTTTCCGCTACACCACGTTTTGCTGCACGTATCAATACTCGAGCACGTGAAGGATCTTTCATGAGTGCAGCACCGGCCCCCTGCTTTTCAACGCTGCGATCAGGACAACCCATGTTGATATCCACACCATCAAACCCCTGCTCACGTACAACACGTGCCGCGTACTCAATCATATCCGCCCGTCCAGAAAAGATCTGTGCGACTATAGGCCGCTCCATCTCTGTGTACCGCAAATCAAGCATGAGCGGATTCATGTCGTCCTCACACTTCTGTATTTCCCGGGTATGATACAACCCATCAGCGGAAACAAACTCTGTCCAAGTTACATCGGGCTTGCCGTACTTGGCAATGATGCCACGAAATGCTGCATCCGTAACATCAGCCATAGGCGCAAGCACAGACAACGGCCGAGGTACGCGTGTCCACTCCATGGTGACCCAGTATGTCACGAAATATGGAAAGAGCAAGTGCGTCTATGCGGCCAGCAGTATGCTACGACCCATCCGACACTGGCGTTTCAACTGCCCGGTCGTGGTAGGTTATAGTATCACCTGCGTGTAACGACCCCTTGAGAATCTCATCAGCAACGATTTGTTCAACTTCTTCCTGGATTGCATGCACCAGTGGCCGACCACCGAACTGCGGGTCATACCCCTTTTCAGCAACGCGCGCTATCAGCTCGTCTGTTATCGTTAGAGTAATATTCCGTTCTTGCTGCAGTCGTTGCGCGAGGTTTGTGAGATGGATTTGCGCGATCTTATGTACTTGCTCTTGAGAAAGGGGTTGGAACATGACAATATCATCAAACCTGTTGAGGAACTCCGGTCGGTAGAGTCCCTGCTTTACCAAATGATCAATGAGTGTGCGCTTGAGCTGTGACAAGTCTTTGCCCTGCTGCTCCCATTTCCAAATCGTGTCAGCACCCGCATTACTGGTCGCAATGATAAGAACATTGCGGGCATTCACGCGACGCCCGGTTGCATCACTGAATTGACCTTCATCAAGAATTTGTAAGAAAAGGTCGTGCACACTGCGATCACTCTTCTCGAACTCATCAAGCAGCAGGACGCCGTACTGATGCTCACGCAGCAGTGTTGCAAGGCGGCCCGGCTCCCCCGTTTGTTGCGAGCCAATAAGCATTTCGAGTGCCGCGTCACCCTGAAACTCGCTCATATCGAGCCTGCTCATAACATCCTCGTTGCCGAACATCGCCTCCGCAAGTGCCTTCGCGGTCTCGGTCTTTCCAACACCAGTTGGCCCAAGGAATAAAAATGTACCCAATGGCTTACCCTCATTAGTTATCCCAGCCCGTGCTCTTCGCAGCGCGCGCGCAACCGCGTTTATGGCTGCATCTTGTCCGACAACGCGACGATGGAGGAAATCTTCGAGCGAAAGCAATTTCTGACGTTCCTCGTGGGTAGGTTCTCCAATTGGTACATGTGTTTTAGCTTGGACAAGCTGCTCTACATCACCCTGAACGAGCTGCTCCTTGTTGTGTGCTTGCGCAAACGGCACAAGCTCCTCAAGAAGATCGAGCGCTTTGTCAGGCATCACACCTCCTGGGAAGTAGCGATCTGCGAGTCGTGCCACGGCATAGAGCGCGGGAATACTCATGACTACACCCGTACGCGATTCTGTGTCCACCGCACGTTGCTCAAGTATGCGGATAAGTGCGTGCTGATCCACATCATGAAGCTCAACCTTATCGAACAACTGCATAATACGCATATCTCGTGAAAGAATACGATGGTAGTTCTCCGGCTCAGTGGTGATTACCACCTGAATATCAGCTGACTCAAGGTACGGCCGTAGAATGTCCATCAGGTCGACCCCGAGACCCTGAGCACCTGCCACTGCGGTTGAAAAACTCTCAAAGTACAGCATGATGTTCCCGGCGGACACAGCCTGGTTCATAAGGCGTATCAACTCCTGCTCACAGCTCGTTTTATTGCCAGTTGCACTGAACATTCCCACCAGATCAATCAGGAAAATACGCCGCGCTTCGAGTTGAGGCAAGCAGGCACCCTGCCGAATTGAACGGTACAGTCGAGTTACCGCAAGACGCGCTTCTTGTTGATCACGTGCGACCAGCACCACATTTGACTGGCGAGCACGTGCAAGCACCTTTTCCATATCCTCCACCTCGTCTTTCTCCTCGCGTGCACCGATCGCGCTCGCATACCACGCCGGATCATCAGTAAGATCGTGGCCATGTCGCTCAAGGTAATACGTCTCACCGTAGCCCCACGTCTTACCGAGCCCCGGAATACGTCCCAGATTGTCACGAGACCACCAGCGCGCACCCAAGCGCTCGCGGTGTTCTATTCGGTCTACCCATGCCGCAGCGTCAATTGCTTGCTGAGCTACAATATTCTCGCGCGCAAGAAATTGTGCGAATTCATTATCGTGCGCTAACAGTGCGCCCATATACGTTTCGAGCGTCACTGTGCCCGTAGACTCCAACACAAGCTGCGTTGCGGGGAGCGGCACCTGCCTGTTCTTCAAAAAGTCCGCATACGCCTTAACGGCCACCCCGGCTCGAAAGAGGATCTCCTGGCCATACTCCGAACGAAGAAACCCAAGCGTGGCGTCTTGTGCCGGTGTATCTGCCACAATCACAGCCACTTCCCACGCAACCGCATGAACACCGGTAAGTACAGGTTCTGAGAGTACTTGTTCTAACCCCTTAAAATAGTACGAGCGATGAAATGCCTCAATGGCGGATAGGACAAACGCGCAACAAAACGATATAAGGAAAAGACCGAACAAGACGTGCGCATACGCACCGACCGTGCTGAGTATAGGAATAGTCGAGTACTCAGCTTTCTCAATTGCAAACGAGGATGCTGCTGCCAGTAAAAGGAGTATCGATATTCCCAGTGCAGCCATTCGCCACTTTTCACGAACAGCGTACGGCGCAACGCGACGGAGCGCAATGACTGGCCCATACGTGCGACGAACAACTGTGGCAAGTTCGGAGTAGGTCATACTACGACAAAACGATAAGTGCAACACCGGAAGCCGCAGCAACGCTCAACAGCAGCGGTGCTGCAAGCCATATGACCAAAAATAGTACACCGGCGAGCGCGGTCGCCGCCAAGAAGATAATACCTAGCACGATAAGCGTTAGGTGCAAGAGTGCACCAACTAAGCGCATAAGTACGTTGACCAAGAAGCGCTCGAGCAGATTGCCGATATCTAACGCACCATGTGGGCGCGCGTCGTCAGACAGTCGGTGGAACGGGACAAAGAATGTGCGCACGGACATGCGGATGGAGAAAAGCTCGTTAAAGAACCAGAGAAAGTTCCCCACAATGTTGAGAAGATCAAGCACACCCTGGGTGTAGTGCCAACGTATGTAGTACAGCGGCAGCATAGGGTGAGTATAGCATGTCAGGGCTTCGAGCGTGTGCGACAATACACAACGATTGCTCATTCGGTGCCTTGTTCTTGATACTTAACGTACACTTTTGACCCAAAACGCATGTCAATGTACTCTATATCGCGCGCGCTATCCAACGATTCGGAATCCAACAGTGCTGTGAGACGTGTGTGTAGTGTACTGAAAGATTCCGTATGATCGACAATAAGTCTTGTGTTTGGGAGCAGATACAACTCAGCATTTCGTTCATCAAGTACAACAATTGCCTGCACGCGGTACGGCTCTTTCCCCAACTCTGTCACAAGTGCCTGCCACGCTCGAAACGTGTCTTCGTCGAGGAGCAACTGCCCCACCGGCTCAGGGTACTGCAGCGACCCGTAATAGCGCACAAGTGTTTTCGAGACATCTATCGCAGGAGAAAAGATGTACCCACTCTCATCCAGCAAGTAGCACCTGCCTGTATAGGTTTGTGAAGTGGTGGTCGCGAAGAGCACTGTAGGCGGCGGAATAACATCCCCACACCACAAGGCCGCCGTGACCCGCTCCTTGTAGGACACGCTCAGTGTCTTTGGTGATGAACGTTGCACATACACCTGCTCAATACGTGGAAACTGCTCAGAGAGGTTTCGCTCGATGCGCCCCACCGCTGGTGCGAGCAGAGAATCTCTCGGCAAACCCCAGGCGGCTACGCCGGAAAGCGAGCTTTCTACGGATGCACGCACCAGCTCTTCCGACAACTGACCATCTCCTATACTCACGCTCTCTATCCGCATAAACGGCTGATGGAATACATAGAGCAGACCACTTAGTAACACAACGGTCACTAGTGTAAGCGAGGTTAGACGCATGAGGCTGCGAACGCGCTCTCGCTGTTGCGCTTCTTTTGTGCGAAACTTTCGCCGTGCCATTATGAGGAACTGATACGCTCGGTGCCACCCATGTAGGGTCGAAGTACATCAGGGACGGTGATACTGCCGTCCTTATTTTGATAGTTCTCCATGATCGCGAGCAGGGTCCGTCCCATAGCAAACACGGTCGCATCGTTCATATGGAGATGCTCGATCTTGCCATCACTGCGTCGCACACGCGTATTTAATCGGCGCGACTGGTAGCTCGTCATAAGGTCGCTCGTATGTGTCTCGCGATACGTTTTCTGTGATGGCACCCAAGTTTCAATATCGATGCCGCGACAGTTCGGCGCACCTTGATCCATCGTACACTTAAGCACCACCTGGTGCGGCAACTTCAGACTACGCATAAGGTACTCTTGTATTGCCACGATGAAATCTTGTTCTTCGAAAGAACGTTCCGGGAGCGTGAATGTCTCAAGTTCCAGCTTATCAAACTGATGCAAGCGTAGGATACCGCGCGTGTCCTTGCCGGCTGCACCGGCTTCACGACGAAATGCGGTCGAATACCCAATATAACGCACCGGCACCTGCTCCTCGTCGAGGATTTCGTCCATGTGAAGCGGACCAATCGTGTGTTCGGCACTACCAACTAACACAAGGTCATCTTTTTCAAAAACGTAGCGTTCATCCATTGGATGCAACCTGGCCATGCGGTTCATAACAGCAGTACGCATGAATACAGGAGGGAGGACTGGTTTGAACGGTGTAACGACAACATTTACACCGGCCTCGTCCGCGATCGCTCCGAGTTTCTCCTCACTGCCAAGCACAGTGAATGCATGCTGCACGAGGGCAAATTGCATACGCACAACATCACCCATAAGGTACGTAAAGCGAGACCCGGACACGTCCGCAGCTTTTTCAGAGTTGATAATTCCAAGTTCCTTGCCAAGATCCCAGTGCGGCTTTGGTGTGAATGAAAACTGAGGTTGTTCCCCCCACTGACGGAGGACTTGGTTCGCACCCTCATCTGCGCCAATTGGGGTATCTGCAGACGGCAGGTTCGGGATTTTCGATACGAGCGAAACGAGGTCTTTCTCAATCTTCGGCAAGCTCTCATTGATCTGTGCACTCTGTTGCTTAATGCGTTGTCCCGCCTCGATGTCGCGAGACTGCGCTGCCTGCTTTTTCTGTGCATTTAGATCATCCAGCTGCTGACGCAGCGTTTTACGCTTTTCGAACAGACGCTCGACCTCTTCAAGATTCACGGGCTCAGTCTGTTTGTTCTTGATCGCTGCCGCAACGATATCTTTGTTCTCAATTATGAATTTGATGTCTAACATGAGCGTATGCGGTGCTCCCGCGACTAGCTATAATTGAAATGTACCATATATCCTGCACAATATATAGCGCTGAGTAAACACTTGACATACTGCCATTGATGCATACACGTTTGAGTACGGGGGATTAGGTCGATTCGCCTCACCGGCAGTGAGGAGCTTCGGCAGGGCACAGTCGCTATACGGGCATCCACGTTGCTGTCGTGGTCGGGTTCCGTCCAATGGAAGAGAGTCTGTTTTCCCTGGCACTTTCTGAGAGCGGTGCGCTTGACGAGGGTATCGCCTACGTGCGCTTAGAAGAATTGCTGTTTTAGCCTACAGAACGTGAGTGCGGACGACACCCCACGTTGGCATGTCAGACCATGTTGTCTTCTCGACAAGCGCATGACCATCAGGCAGTACTGCCGGGTGTCGGTATCTGTGGCTTGACCACTCGCTGAGTTTTCCAGAGTACAGTGTGTTTGTCGTCTAGTAGTTTCTACATTCGATCGTATACTGATACGTAATGTCTCCCATAGAAGCACTGCCAATACCCTCCCGGCTCTCTGAGATAGCAGACCCGCCAAAACAGCTCTGGGTTCGCGGCAAGTACCCGGACACGTCATTCATGTTTCTTGCGGTCGTAGGCTCCCGTACGTATTCACCGTACGGTAAGCAGGTGTGTGAAAAGCTCATCGCGGGGCTGCGCGGATACCCGATTGTCATCGTCTCGGGTCTGGCACTCGGCATCGACGGCATCGCGCACCAGTCTGCGCTCGATGCGGGACTTACCACCGTGGCAGTACCGGGCAGCGGACTCAACGAGGATGTACTATACCCTGCCACTCATCGAGCACTTGCACGGAAGATACTTGAAACCAACGGCGCACTTGTTTCAGAGTTCCCGCATGATGCCCGACCACGACCGTACATGTTTCCACAACGCAACCGCATCATGGCGGGTATGAGCCACGCGGTATTGGTGATAGAGGCGGAAGAAAAGAGTGGCACCTTGATCACAAGTCGCCTAGCAGTGGAGTACAACCGAGACGTCCTTGCCGTGCCCGGGCCGATACATGCGAGCACGAGCAAGGGGCCACACATGCTCCTGAAGCGAGGCGCGGCAATGATCACGGAGAGTGCAGATATCCTTCAGGCACTCAGTATCGAAGAGCGGGAGCAAGGTCAACCGACACTCCCGCTCGACCTCTCTGAAGATGAGCACGCACTGCTCTCACATCTTGCAGAGCCACTGCCTCGTGATGTGTTGATACAAAAAAGCGGCCTTAGTGCAACCGAAGCAAACATTATGTTGTCGTCGCTAGAACTGCGCGGAGCGATTGAGGAGCATATGGGGAAAGTGCAGAGAACATGAAGTACACGGTGTAGTACATGTATGTACGACCACTAGAAATAAAGGTACTTGGTACCTTTATTGGTTTTGTGGCTGTACAGAGTCGATTCGTACGAAAGGGTACCATGTGCCTTTATAGTGAAGTGCGGACGTATCCACATAGCTGAGACACACAATAGTTGACGGTCCCATGGTGGTTCCGCCTGTTCCATCTACTGCACATGCAGTACGAATACAGCACACCACACAACATGCGGCAGCGAACTATCGGCGCAACATACAAACCGCCGGAAAATCCGGCGGTTTGTATGCGTGCGTATGTCTGCAGTACTTAATCCTTCGTGATCACGACACCGGTCGCATTCTCATCAGGTTCAGGCATCGACTGCTCGTAGGCCTGGCGGCGTGCCGCTTGCAGGTCTTGGACTGCCTGCCACTTCTTACTCCCTTCATAGCCGGTGCCTGCGGGGATAATGCGGCCGATAATGACATTCTCCTTGAGGCCACGGAGCGGGTCGGTTGTCCCGCGTACCGCATTATTGATGAGTACACGTGTCGTGTTCTGGAAACTCGATGCCGAAAGCCAGCTTTTTCGCGTGAGTGACACTTCCATAATACCCAGTATCTGCGTATCTCCCTGCGCAGGCTCACCGCCGTTTTCTTTTGCTCGTGCGTTTGTTTGCATGAGCTCCCACTCCTCCACAACGTCACCAATATTGAGTTCCGTATCGCCTGCATCCTTGATCTTGCGACGTGAGAACATCTGACGAATGATCACCTCCATGTGCTTGCGGCTAATAGCAACACCCTGCAGCTCGTAGATTTTACTCGTCTCCGCAATGATATACTCCTGCGCTTTCTCACGACCGGCGAGCTTGGTGAGCTCGGTGAGGTCTGCTGAACCATCGGAGAGGAAATCGCCCTTTTCGACCTTTTGACCCTCCGTCACAAGACACATGCGCGGATTATAAATTGGGAGTTCGACCGTCTTGCCTTTCTTTGTCGAACCCTCGTCTGGAATGATAACAACAACTCGAGTATTACCCTCCTCACGAATCTCACCAATGACACCCCCAACCGTTGCGAGTATCGCCGGATGCTTCGGAATACGACGCTCAAACAGCTCCTCAACACGTGGAAGACCCTGCACCACATCCGACCCTGCGGCTCCAGCGGCACCTCCTTTATGCTTTGTGTTCATGGTGAGCTGTGTTCCCGGTTCGCCGATGGCTTGAGCAGCAACAGTACCAACCGCTTCACCAAGATCAACCGGCTCCCATGTAGTGACATCCGCGCCGTAACATTTCTGACAGATACCCACACCGAGCTCACAGGTAAGCGGCGAACGCACCTCAACCGACTCGATCTCAGCAAGATCAATTTCGTGTGCCAGCTGCTTGGTGATGTAGTCTCCCTTCGCTGCAACTACTTCCCCACTTTTCGTAACGGCATCACTCGCGAGATATCGACCGCAGATATTCTCTGCAAAGTCAGCCTCGGCCCCAAATGCATTCAAGCGACCGAGCAGCACACTTCCCTTCGTACCACAGTCTTCCCCACGTATGATAGCATCTTGCGCGACGTCGAAGAGTTTGCGCGTAAGGTATCCGGCGCGTGCAGTGTTGAGTGCGGTATCTGCGAGACCCGAGCGCGAACCGTGGGTTGTGGTGAAGTACTCGATCGGAGTAAGACCCTCTTTGTAGCTCGCAACAATCGGGAATTCAATAGTCTCGCGGGCGGTGTTTTGAATGAGCCCCTTCATGCCTGCCATCTGCGTGAGCTGTCCCATGGAACCACGAGCTCCAGATATCACAAGATCGTGCACCGAGCCAGTCGGATCAATCGTGCCGGGCATAAGCTCCTCAATGTCACTCTTTGCTTTGTGCCACACCTCAATAATCAGTCGCTTCCGTTCTTCTCGTGAGAGAAGACCATCTGCGTACTGCGCACGAATCTCATTCACGCGTGCCTGTGCCGACTCGATGATCTGCTTCTTTTCAACAGGTGTACTGATGTCATCCATAGACATGGTGACGCCGGAGACCGTTGCGTACTTGAACCCAAAGTTCTTGATCTTGTCTACAATACCCGGAATGCGCTCCAGTGAGTAGTGGTCGATAAGGTCGTTGATGAGTGTCACAAGCCCGCCCTTCTTCATGTCCTTGTTTATAAATGGATACTCTTTTGGCAGCACTGAGTTGAAGAGAAGTCGTCCAACTGTTGTCTCGAACACCTGACCGTTGAACTGCGCATACTTTGGACTGTCGGTACCCAGCACTTTTACCCTTGCTCGAAAATCAACCACATCATAGTCGTACGCACTGATCGCCTCATTAGGACTTGCAAACCACTTGCCTTCACCCTTCACTCCCGGGACCTCCTTTGTCATCCAGTAACAGCCGAGCACGATGTCCTGAGTCATCGCAACAACCGGAGCACCGTTGCCGGGCTTCAGAATGTTGTGGTACGCGCTCATGAAGCTGCGCGCCTCAAGTTGTGCTTCTTCCGAAAGCGGCACGTGTACTGCCATTTGATCTCCATCGAAGTCTGCGTTGAATGCAGGACAGACAAGCGGATGAATACGAATTGCGTTACCTTCGATCAGGATTGGACGGAATGCCTGGATGCCAAGACGATGCAGTGTCGGTGCACGGTTCAAGAGCACGTGCTTGTTCTCAATAACTTCCTCCAGAATCGCCCACACCTCCGGCGTCTTCTCTTCAATGAGTCGGCCTGCACCACGGATGTTGAATGCGAGCTCTCGCTCCAGTAGTTTTGCAATAACAAAAGGTCGGAAGAGCTCAAGCGCCATATGCTTTGGTAGACCACATTGATCGAGGTCAAGCTCCGGTCCAACAACAATCACGCTACGGCCTGAGTAATCGACACGTTTACCGAGGAGGTTCTGACGGAAGTAGCCTTGCTTACCCTTCAGGTAATCGGAGAGCGACTTCAACGGCCTACGCTGTGCAATATTCATTGCCCCGCCCTGATTGCCATGACGAATTGAGTTGTCTATCAATGCATCTACCGCTTCCTGGAGAATGCGCTTCTCATTTCGAAGGATCACTTCCGGTGCACGGATATCCATCAGCTTCTTGAGGCGATTATTGCGGTTGATGACACGTCGGTACAAATCGTTCATGTCAGAGCTGGCATGGCGACCGCCCTCCAGCGCGACCATTGGGCGTAGTGCCGGTGGTGATACGGGAAGAGTTGTTAGCAGCATCCACTCCGGTCGCAACTTCGCGCGCTTGAGCTGCTGTACAAGTGCGAGACGTTTGTTGAGCTTTACCTTCTCGCCCGCGCCGGCCTTGTCTCGCGCTTCGATGAGCTCTGCCTCCATAGCCTCAAGGTCAATGTCCCTAAAGAGGTTGTAGATGGCCTCAGCACCAATCGATGCAGTGAACACTGTACCGTACTTCTTCGAGTAATTATGGTACGTAGCCTCATCCACCACCTGACCCACACGGAGGCCGGTCACCTCGCCCTTCACTTCCTGCATACGGTCTTTGAGACGCTTGAGCTCAGTGTCGCTGCTTGCAGCACTCTTTGTCTTCGCCTTGAACTCTGCATCGATATCTGCAAGCACACGTGCGCGCTCCTTTTCGTCGATTGCCATGATGATGTAGCTTGCAAAGTAGACAACTTTCTCCACCTCCGAAGCCGAAAGTCCGAGCAAGGTCGCGATACGTGAAGGAATGCCCCGCAAGAACCATATATGGGTTACCGGGCTTGCAAGCTCAATGTGACCGCCACGCTCACGCCGAACAATGTTGCGGGTGACCTCAACGCCACACCGGTCACAAACTATTCCCTTGTAGCGTATACCCTTGTACTTACCACAGAAACACTCGAAGTCGCGTGTAGGACCAAAGATCTTCTCATCGAAAAGGCCGCTCTTTTCAGCACGCTGGGTGCGGTAGTTGATGGTCTCAGGTTTCGTTACCTCACCGTATGACCACTCGCGGATGCGATCGGGGCTCGCGATACTGATCGACACCGAGTCGAACTGATCTGTTGTGTTGATTTTTGAATCTCGCATAGTGTGTAGGCCGAAGGCTAGTTAGTACGCTCGTCACGACTGTTCAAGCGCACGTCGAGCGCGAGTGCTCGAAGGTGATGTAATAGTACGTTGAACGCAGCCGGTGTATTTGTGTGCTCGATCTGACCACCACGAACAATGGAGTCGAATGCATTACTGCGTCCCTGGATGTCATCTGATTTGACAGTGAGCATCTCACGAAGCGTGTATGATGCACCATAGCCCAAGAGCGCCCAGACCTCCATCTCTCCAAAGCGTTGACCACCGTTCTGTGCTTTTCCGCCGAGTGGCTGCTGCGTAATGAGTGAGTATGGGCCAATCGAACGCATGTGGATCTTATCCTCAACCATGTGGTGCAGCTTCATGATGTACATGTAGCCAATTGCGATCTTTTGGTTGAAGGTTTCGCCATTGCGACCATCGCGGAGTGTGACTTTCCCGTCCTCTGGGTAACCAGCTTCGACGAGTTCTTTCTTGATCTCCGGCTCTTCAGCGCCGGCAAACGGCGGACATATTGCCTGATAGTCGAGCGTGTGTGCGGCTAGCCCAAGGTGCAGTTCCAGAATCTGCCCGAGGTTCATACGGCTGGGCACACCCAATGGTGTAAGGATCATGTCGATCGGTGTGCCATCTTCCATGTATGGCATGTCTTCTTCGGGCAAAATACGTGAGATAACACCCTTGTTACCATGTCGACCGGCAAGTTTGTCACCAACTGAGACATGTCTGATTTGAGCAACAGTCACCGCAACTTTCTTGAGAACTCCTGACTGCAGATGATCACCGTTTTCGCGACTAAACACCTTCACACCAACCACTCGACCTCGCTTTCCGCCCTCCAGGCGCAAGCTTGTATCTTTCACATCTTTGGCTTTTTCACCAAAGATTGAACGAAGAAGTCGCTCTTCGGGCGTAAGCTGGCTCTCACCTTTCGGTGTAACCTTACCGACTAAGATATCGCCGGAATGAACTTCTGCACCAATGCGCACGATTCCATCCTCATCCAGGTTCTTAAGCTTGTTCTCACCAACATTTGGAATGTCATGTGTAGTGACCTCGGCACCCAGCTTGGTGTCTCGAACCACACACTCAAACTCTTCCATGTGGATTGAACTGAACTTCGCATTCTTAACGAGGCGCTCGGATATAATGATGGCGTCCTCATAGTTTGCACCACTCCACGGCATGAACGCGACAAGCGCATTCTGCCCCAAAGCGAGCTGCCCCTGCACAGTAGAGCTTGTATCCGCAAGAAGTTGTCCTTTCTTAACCTTGTCACCCTTTTTGACAACTGGACGCTGGAAGAAGCACGACATGTCATTCGTTCGACTAAAATTGATGAGGGTATAGGTCGTTGGCTTACCGCTTGTTGGTTTTATTGTGATCTTGTGCGCATCTGCCTCTATCACTTCACCTGCGTCCGCAGCAAGCACAAGACGGCCGGTGTCAAGCGCGGCTTTGTGCTCGATACCCGTCGCCACCAACGGCACCTCGGGGACGAGGCATGGTGTTGCCTGTTTCTGCATATTGCTACCCATGAGCGCTCGGTTCGCATCATCATGCTCAAGGAAGGGCACCATACTTGTTGCGACCGAGAACGGCTGTGTGGTTGCAATGTCCATGTACTCAACAGTGTTTCGGTCAACCACGGTAGGCTCTCCCATATGGCGAACCTCAATCTGTCCAGCAACAATCTTATTGTTCTTATCGAGTTCGGTGGCTGCATGCGCAATGTGTGCCCGCTCTTCGTCGAGTGCGTTGAGGTAAACCACCTCACCGGTCACCACACCCTTTTCAACCTTTACATATGGTGTCTGAATGAAGCCGAACCTATCAATCATGCTGTAATTCGCAAGCTGAAGGATCAAGCCAATGTTCGGGCCTTCAGGTGTGTGAATCGGACAAACACGACCGTAGTGGCTTGGGTGCACGTCACGAACCTCAAAACCGGCACGCTCACGGGTGAGACCACCGGGCCCCAATGCTGAGACACGGCGCAGGTGCTCTAACTCGGTGAGCATGTTCTGCTGTTGCATGAACTGCGAGAGCTGGTTTGTTGTGAAAAATTCTTTAATGGCAGCCTGCAGTGGTCGCGGATTAATGATGTTCACCGCGCTGCTCGTTTCCGGTTCAATTGTCGACATGCGGTCTTGGATATTTCGCTTCATGCGCGACACACCAACGCGAACTTTTTGCTGCATCATTTCGCCAACAAAACGAACGCGACGAAATCCAAGATGATCTATATCATCAGGCACAGCATGTGGATCATTGTTGAGTTCAATAATGTGCGTAATGATTGTAACCAGATCATCAAGCGTTACAGTACGCTGTGCAATCGCTTCTTCACCCATGTCCTTATCGAACCGCTTGTTGAACCTGTGTCGACCAACCTCAGAAAGGTCGTAACGCTCCGAACTAAGCACTGTCTTTACGAAATCACGTGCAGTTTCAGGTGTCGCAATGTCGCCATCGCGCATGCGGCGATACATTTCTATGAATGCGTCTTGCGTGCTTTTTGCTGGGTCTTTTTCAAGTGTCCCTTCAATCCACTCCTTGCCATTAGGCACATTCTCAAACAACGCGAGCATGGCGTCCGTGTTTTCTACGCCCAGCATGCGCAGGTAGCTCGTAACCGGCAGCTTACGCTTGCGGTCTATGCGAACGTAAATCGCACCATCCGCTTCGGACTCAATCTCAATCCACACACCACGACCAGGGATGATCTTTGCACCGAAGTAATTATTACCTTTCAGGAGCTGTGATGTGAAGAAAACTCCGGAGCTGCGAGCTAGTTGCGGGACGACGACCCGTTCAACACCATTAATGATGAACGTACCGTGGTCGGTCATCATCGGGAAGTCCGAGAAGAAGATCTCCTGACTGTTCTCGGTACCAAGCGTCTTGTTCTTGAGTCGCACAACGACCTTGAGTGGTGCCTCATAGGTGCGCATGTTTTCCTTTGCGTAGAACTCATCGAACTGCGGTTTACCGATCTCGTACGACTCGATAAAGAGGTCGAACTTCTTTTCACCGTAGTCACGTATCGGTGAGAACTCCTTGAACACCTCATCAATACCGGTCGAAAGAAGCCATTCGAAGCTGGTGAGCTGTGGCTCAACCAAATTCGGAAGCGAAGTATAGGCTTCTCGATAGCGTGCGAATGTCTTCTGCGGGATAGTGGTTTTCTGTGGCATACGGGTATGTGGATTGCTAAACAGGTGATGCACGAGCAGCATCATCCGGCGCGTCAACTAGTAAAAAGTAGATCGATTGGTGTACAGCAGAAAACCCCTCATGTAGAGGGACAGCTCTCAAGCCGGTTTCATCGTTCGATCGACACCGTGTGTTTCGTATTAAAACAGCTGCTGATAATCTCGGGTGTCGTCTGCGCCCACAACACAATCGTTTCAGAGATACGTAGTACTAGTATAGTCAAGAGAGGGTAAATGTCAAGCGGGGTCAAGCGTTTTGTATGTCAAATCTGTGGATAAGTTGATAGTGGGAGTGAGTACGTGGAACATAGGAAGAAGGAGAATGTAGTAAGTAGAAAGTATGCAAATGAATACTCGAATACACGGAAGACACGAAGAAGCGGCACACGAGGGGGTGTGCTAACAAGCGCTGTCCTAGGCGTGGATCAGTTGGCGTGATGTTAAATCGTACACATGCATTTTCCCCATTAGCTGTCGTACGACAACTAATGGGGAAAATGCATGGTGCATACTGTGCGGCATGTTAGCGAGTGGCGCACTACTCCTGGTCGCGTCCGACGTCGAGTGTTACGTAGTACGTTCACCTCACGCATATTGAGTCGGATGTAGAGACGTGACTGTCCGTGACAATGGTAACCTATGCGACTTGTATAGAGGTGTGTCACGAATCATTGTTGTGCTGGGGTTGCGTAACAGAACAACCCGCCGGAGGGGGGGCGGGTCGGGTGCGTTACGGCACTATTGTGTGCTCATCGACAACACGGAGGCAGTTCTCAACATGAGTATGCAGCTCGCTCACCTGCTCCGCCTTTTTGAGAATTTTTTCTACCTCACGTGCAAGGGTGTCGGCTAAAGTTCTGATCGTGAGGTCGAACGGAGCGTCGTCGACCAACCACTGTCGGACACGGTCTAACTCATGAGGCAAAAAGTAGCGCATATCCTCATCGTCATCCTCATACCCAATACGCAGCACATTGTCGACACTGCCCGTGTCTACAAAAATGAAATCGCCCACACGATTGACGCGGATTCGACTTTGAGATCCCAATGCACCAACCACCCTTCCCCCAGACGCCGGCCTCTTCAAACTCCCACTCATCCCATGCGTACGTGCGAGTAAGTTGCGCGACCTTCTCAATGCGTTGTGCAATTGTGCTGAGAAGTGCTTCAGAATACTCACCACTTGCAACTGCAAGCCGATAGAGTGTGCGGGTATCCAGCGTTGCTTCGGGCATACGTACCTCCTCTCGGTTGAATGCCTGACACGACCACATTGGCCATATTACTGAGTACGCCACTTGTCAATCTCTTTATGGTTGCCACTCAAGAGCACGTTGGGCACACGGTGATTCTTCCCTTTCCAGGTAAATACCTCAGGACGGGTGTAGACATCGCGACCTGCAACACGACGCTCCTCGACGGAGGTGTCTTTGCCCAGAACGCCGGGGATACGGCGAGTGATGCAGTCGAGCATGATCATTGCCGGCAGTTCTCCGCCGGTCAAAGTGTACGGACCGATCGTGACCGGCTCTGCACGGAGTATTTTCTTGACACGTGCGTCCACACCTTCGTAGCGGCCGCAGATCATGATGAGATGCTTGTACTTGGTCTGGACTTTGTCTGCATACGCAGTGTCGAACTGCGTACCCTCCGGCTCGAAAAAGACCACCTTCACATACTTGCGGTCTTTGCGACCGAGCGCCTTCTGTGCGGCACGCAGCATGCTCTCCGGCTCGAGCACCATACCGGGGCCACCGCCGTACGGTCGGCGATCGACGCGCTTGTGCTTGTCTTTGGTAAAGTCGCGTGGGTTGTAGAAGGAGACTTTGATTTGCTTGCGCTCGATCGCACGCTTCACAATAGACTCACCAAGGTACGAGTCGAATGCCGAGGGGAAAAGGGTGATGATGTGGAAGTGCATGGATACAACACTAGTTGAAAGTAGAACGTGTGTGGACAAACATCAAGGAGAAAAGGGTCAAACGGGGCGGACGGGTGAGCTAAATCCGATCATTGTACTGCTGCAGGAAAAGCGGTAATTGTGAGTGTTGCGGCATTGGAAAATTCTCGCGCTTGAACCAGCCTATGTCGCTGAATTTGTGCGGCTCTCCGTTAATCACCTGTGAACGGTCAACCAACACCTTGAAATCGAGCGCAATCCAGTGCGTCCCTTTGCCGTCGTGTATGCGATGTACGTCGCGGTATCCAAGGAACTCGAACGACACCACGTCGGCAGTGTACTCCTCCTTAATCTCTTTGCGCAATGTCTCTTCGACCGTATCACCAAGATCAAGTCCGCCTCCCCCACAATCCCAGACGTCGTGCTCATCACGACAGTTCTTATTGCGTCGCTGAAACAGGTAACTCCCCTGACCGTCGTGGCAAATATACACAATACACACGCCCGTGTAATCGACTCCTTGCTGCATTCGTGCATCGTACCACTACCGCTCAACACAAACAATGCGACCACCTTTCGCATCTGTGATCGAGAATAACCACTCCGAAAAGGAGTGGTCTTATGTGGCAGCGTGACACGGTTTGGCGCCATGTCCGCCTTGTTGCAGTTAGGCCAAATCCCAGCCCCTGACGCGCATCATTATACCGAGCGTGTTGCGTACCTCACGAGCACCCGCCTCGACCGCTCTTCGGTAGCACACTTGTGTCACCGCGCAGGTCAATTGACTCTTGCTGAATGTATTGAGGTGTTCCAACTCCCACGGGAGTGCATGCAACAGACTGACTGTCTTCGGGTTGTCTTGCGCAACAGACTCGAATATGCTGGCGATATTCAAAAGCGTTGACCAGGGAAAGCGTACATCCACATGATACAGATACAGCCTTTCGCACTTTGGCACTGCAATAGTGGGTGGCCTGCCGTGTTCTATGCGTGCAACCCTTGTCGCAGTAAGATCTGCGAGTGTTGAGAGACCCTGCGCCAGGCTTGATGTCGGATACACGCAATCGCAGAGCACATGCAGCCCTCCTTCAGGTAGGCGTTCCAGGAAGAGTTGCATGATCTGGTCGGCCGCAACTCGAGATTCGCCGAGCCTGCATCGAAAGTGTGTCTGCAACAGCTGAACAGGAGGTGGCGGAGTTTGATACTCGTGATCGCTTGCGCCTTCGAGCATCTTGTCACCACCTAGCGCAAGCAGCCGCCTGAAGCGAATCACATCCGAATCTACATCACCAGCGAACGACTCAAGTGCCGCATGTAGCACGTTGCATCCGGTCCTGTCGAGCGGCGTACTCCAGGGTAGTGACATATGTTCGGCGACCGCTTCTAGGAACTCGCCGCCTTCTATTGCAGCATTCTCTCGTAGAAATGCTTCGCTGCACTCACGAACGGCTGCCCCGGCACGGACGAGATACGTCCAGACAGTAGGGTTGTCACAGTACCTCAGTGCATCTTCGAGGACAGTAAGATCTTCTGCTCCCTGAGTTGCAGTTTGCCATCCCTCAGGCATGTGCGAGAGCATGCTAGTGACCAGTGCGGGGCTCTCTGTCCTACAGGCTAGCGCAAGGCTTTCGACGCTCTTATCGAGCTGTATACACATCACAGTATCTCCACTTTGTACAGGGGTTGTCCGGTTGCACAGTAAAACAGTTTGCATGCACTGTGTCAAGCCTAGCGCATAAGAAGTATGTACCACCAGAAATCTACATTCGCACACCCACGTGACCACCCTGCCCTACCAAGACGACACACTCATTACCTTCTCTACTGAAGGACAGCTTCAGACCCAGCAAACATGCCACCCACGCACACTGGACTCAACACATACCACTCCACACGTATCGTTCATTGTGCCTCTTCCGTGATTCAGCGAATTCATGCGTGTTTTGTCTGTTCGTATAGTTACTCCATACTACAGTTCATATTTCTCCATCTCACGCACAAAGAGCACCACGATGGGTGCTCTTTGTTTCAGAGATTTGATTTACAACAAGCTATATCTTCAGGTCTGCCATTGCGTCGTCGAGTGATTTTGCTGCGTCAGACTGTGTCTCGCTAGCTGGTGCATCCAGTGCGGGTTCTGCTGCAGCTGCCTGACTCATCTCCTGCGAACGCAGACCGCCAACAGGTTCATTGATCTTGAGGTTCACACGCGAATTATTCTTCATACCAACAACGCGCAACAGGGTACGGATTGCCTTTGCGGTGTTGCCGCTGCGGCCAATAATCTTGCCCATATCCTCTGCGTTCACGTCGAGGGTGAGCAGCACGCCCATCTCATCGACCGTGCGATCCACTTTTACATCCTCAGGATGGTCTACCAAACCTTTAACCACGAACTCCAGGAATTCCTGATCTTGCTCCATACTAGCTTTGTATTACTGAATAACTGCTACTAATCCGATGTACGGATAACCATATTGTACCCCGCACAGGTGGTGCGGACAAATCTACTTTCCTTCAGACGAGGCTTCTTCCGAACCGTCAGCATCAGAAGATTCAGCCTGCTCAACCGGCGCCGCAGACTCTGCAGCTGATGAGCTAGAATCTTCTTCCTTTACTATAGGCGTCTTCTTTGGAAGCACATTGCGCTTGGTGCCAGAAATCACCCCCTGGCCCACCAACAAATTGTGCACGGTATCGGACGGCTGAGCACCGTTCTTGATCCAGTGCGTCACGCGTTCAGCATCTACGGTACACGTGTTCGTGTGTGGACTGTAGCTGCCAAGTATCTCAACGTAGCTTGAGCTTTTTGCTGCACGCGCATGCTCGCCAACCACTATGCGAAACTCTGCATGGTTACGTCGGCCAACGCGCTGTAGTCGTATCTTTAACATAGTGGGCAGTACTGTAGCAGAATGTGGTACGTTCGTCAACGACTCGGCGTCGAGGTGCCCACGGTCAGTGTATCTACTTCCAGCACACCGGTTCGTAGGAACTCAACGGCTGCATCCAACTGCGGATCTCTGCCTTCGACCATATCCTCGGCAGTCATCTCAACCGCATAATCTGGTGCTAGTCCTTCGTACGATAGTGAGGTACCGTCCGGAGTGAGCCATCGAGCAACTGTGATCTTGAGTGATGTATCATCCGTAACGTGCACCAACTCCTGCACACTACCCTTGCCGAACGTCTGCGAGCCGATAAGCGTTGCGCGTTCATGGTCTTGCAATGCACCGGCAAGTATCTCCGAGGCACTCGCAGAGCCACCGTCAATCAGCACCGCTATATCAATCTCGGAACCGACAACGTTGTACCCCTTGGAGCGATGCACAAGCGGTTCACCATCGCCGTGATCCTCGACTACCACTGTTTTGCCGAGTGGCAGGAAATAACTTGCTATATCAACGGCAGCAACAAGATAGCCACCCGGATTACCTCGCAAATCCAACACGAGCTTCTTGTCACCACTGTCCACAAATGACCGCAGCGCTGCTCGCAATTCTTCTTGTGCGGTACCACCAAAATTGTAAAGCGAAATAATAAACACTCCATTCCGCTCTTCCGTATCGAGTGTAGGAATTTCGATATTGTCACGAACTATCGGTATGTCGAGAAACTCTGTCTCACCCTCGCGCGCAACCGTAAGCACTACCTCCGTACCTATAGTGCCACGAATATGGTCGACCGCTTCGTCGATAGACATGTCTTTTGTGGGTACACCATCAATATGCACGATACGATCCCCGGGCATGATGCCGGCAGCCTCTCCCGGTGTTCCTTTAAGCGGCGCAACGACGGTGAGTATACCGTTACGTATACCGATCTCAATACCGACGCCACCGAAACTACCGCTGATATCCTCCTCGAATTGACGCGATTCGCGTGGAGGTAAAAATGTGGTGTATGGATCATCATACTTCGCAGCAAGACCCTCAATCATGCCCCACACCTTATCGTCCGTCGAAAGCGGCTCGGTCGTAGTAGCAGGCACAAACTTCTCGTCGAGAAGTGCCCACGCTTTCCAAACTGGCGCAAGGTCTACAGCAGTACCGTCGAATGAAGGGTCAGCCTGTGCCTCAGGTGTACGTGTACCGAGGTTAACCCCAAACAGCACGCCTGCAATAAAGGCGCTGGCTGCAATGAGCAACATGAAGCTTCGTGGGAGTGAAAGGCGCATATTAGGTATGGTACCAGGGACGGTGCCAGAAGACCAGTATCGTACACTGGATTATCCACGCATGCAGTACACGAAACCATACACCAAACGTAAAGGCTGGTATACTGTGCACAATGCTATCCCGTCATCAACACGGCACTGTGACGTGGGTTGACGTTGTCTCGCCAACACAAGACGAGATTCGCGCACTCATGGATGAGTTCTCACTTGACCCGCTGGTCGCGGACGAGTTGATAGCACCCTCTGTTCGAAGTCGTGTTGACGCTCGCAACGACTACTTCTACATGGTACTCCACTTCCCTGCATTTAAGCACTTACACGACATCGCCGGAACCGCACTCGAGCTCGACTTTATAGTTGGGAAACAGTGGATTATCACGACACGCTACGACGAACTGGATCCATTGCACGAGTTTTCACGTCTATTCGAAATGGAAACGGTGCTCGACCGGCACAACATGGGTAACCACGCAGGCAACGTGTTTTACTACATGCTGAGCGAACTCTATAGCACTCTTACAGATGAACTTGCACACATCAGCGCACGGTTGGATACTGCAGAAGAGCGAGTGTTCCAGGGCTACGAGCGCGAGATGGTCGAAGAGTTGTCGTACATCAGCCGCGACCTACTGAACTACACACAAGCACTAAACAACCATTCGGTTATTCTTGAAAGCATAGAGGCACCTGGGGTAGCGCTTTTTGGGTACGAATACGCACGAACATTGCGTAGTGTTCGCGGTGAGTACGAGCGACTTGCTGCTGCTATCACGAACAACAGCGCTTCACTGATCGAGCTGCGAGAGACAAACAATTCACTTCTCACTACCAAGCAGAACGAGATCATGAAGGTGTTCACTATTATGGCATTCGTTACATTTCCATTGACCCTGTTCAGCTCGATCTTCGGCATGAACACCATCGCAACGCCGCTTATCGGCCACAAGTGGGACTTCTGGATCATACTAGCCGTAATGGCGGCTGTTGCGCTCGTGTTTTTTGCATACTTCAAGTACAAAAAGTGGCTTTAGACGAACGAAGTAGCACTCAGAATGCACAAGGAGCCACGTGTGCGACAGCACGGTGGACGCATATACGCCCCTTGTGTGTGAGGTACTGAAGCTAGGAGACCTGCAAGCACGATGGCGATTTGCAGCGTTGCCTCAATGTGCGGCCATCCATGAATACTTTACGTTAGCGAACATGCTGCTCCAAAGACTGTGGCGTTTACCTGCAAAGCCACCGTGTTTTCGCGTCCGCTGCATCACGTTCGACACGGTGCCAACGAAATAACCATCGCCTCGTCCTGTTACAGCGTGTGACGTGCTGCACAAAGCACTTTGCCCTAAGTTCTATACCCTGTATAGTACAATCACATGTTTCCGCTGTTTACATCAACGACCGACCCTACCGAAGGTGCGAAGCCTCCGTTGCTACTGTTCAACACGCTCACACGCACCAAAGAACGCTTCATGCCACTCCGCAATGACTACGTACGCATGTACAACTGTGGTCCGACCGTTTACGACTACGCCCATATCGGTAATCTCCGAAGCTACGTCTTTGCAGACATCCTGCGACGCGTGTTGCGGTTGAACGGATACAAGGTTAAACAGGTAGTAAACATTACGGATGTCGGCCACCTCACATCTGACGCTGATGACGGCGACGACAAAATGACCGTTGGTCTCAAACGTGAGGGCCTACCGCTCACACTTGAAGGCATGCATCAGCTTGCAGAAAAGTACACTGCTGCGTGGCTCGAAGACCTGCACGAGCTCAATGTACGGACTCCCAGCGCCATACCTCGCGCCAGTGAACACATAGCAGCGGACATTGCACTCATACGCACACTCATGCAGAAAGAGATCGCGTATGAAGCGCCCGATGGCGTGTATTTCGATACAAGTAAGTTTGCAGAGTATGGCAAGCTGGGTGGCATTGATATACACGCACTCAAAGAGGGAGCGCGTGTCGAAGCGAATGCGTACAAGCGTCACCCGGCAGATTTTGCACTTTGGAAACGAAACAGCGAGCTTGGGTGGGATAGTCCCTGGGGAAAGGGTTTTCCGGGTTGGCATATTGAGTGCAGCGCAATGGCCATTGAGCACCTGGGCAAGGAGCTCGACATTCATACAGGCGGCATCGACCACATCGGCACACACCATAACAACGAGATTGCGCAGAGCGAAGCGGCGACAGGCAAGACATTTGCGCGCTTCTGGATGCATAACGCACATATTCAAGTCGAGGGTACGAAATTCAGCAAGTCGCTTCGCAACGCAATAACGCTTCGCCAGATTGTAGAGCACGGGTACCAACCGCTCGCGTACCGCTACTGGCTTATGACGGGGAGCTACCGTACGTCAATGAATTTTACATTTGCGGCGCTCGATGCAGCACAGGTTGCACTGCGAAAGCTCCACCGTACGTTTGTCGAAGACCTCGCCGATGCGACAGGTGGCATGCGAGACGAAGCGTACGCGCTTGAGTTCTTGCAGGCGGTCAATGATGATCTCGACACCCCACGAGCTCTTGCCCTTGTTTGGAAGCTGCTCAAAGATACCAAGCTTGACGATGCGGTAAAACGTGCAACACTTATCCATTTTGACAAAGTGCTTGGACTTGGTCTTCGAGAGTATATAAAGGGCGCGCAAGGCGCGGTGCAGGTACCGGTCTTGTCGATACCCATTGAAGAGCTTCCTCAGGACGTGCGAAAGATGGTAGAAGAACGCGAAACAGCACGCGCAAACAAGGAGTGGGATGTTGCAGACACGTTGCGCAACTCAATTCACGCACGTGGCTACAGCGTCGAAGACTCAAAAGACGGCACCCAGGTGACGGTAGCCTCCTAACGATGTATCCACTAGTGGAGTGTCCGACCGGTTTTATCGTTGAGAAGCTTGAGGAGTGGTCTGAGTTTTTCCTCAAGCTCGGCGGGTGGCTCAAGCGCCGCATTGTCTTGTGTGTACGCGCAAAGTGCTTCATACAGAGCAGTATCTTCGATGACCGCAGTATCCATAATCTTGTGCAGCGCAGCCATGGCACCTGCGCCTTGCTCAGTAGCGATACAGGCTCTCAATAGGTCACCGTGCTCACCTGTCGACTGCTCATCACCGAAGTCAAATTTGTTATACTCACCCCACTTCTGCAGGATTTGCTGTTGCAAAAGCCACGTGTCCCCCTCAAACGAATGTAGTGAGCTGTTTGGTACTGCTTCATGAAATCCTTCACCCATACTTACTTTGCTATACCTAGTCGTCGTGCGAGGAGCGGCGTGAGTGGTGGTTCGATGACAAGCGTAAGGAGAATCACCCACATGCCCACCGCAAAGACAAACGCTGCATCACCGATCGTGAGTATTTCCTTCGCTACAACGGTCAGAATGAGTACTGCCGGAATGGCACCGGTTTCTCTGATGAACGAAAGGAACATCGCCTCGCGCCAGGATATAAGGTCGTTCTTCGCCTGCATCCACGGCAAGAGTGTGATGAACACAACGACGGGCCGAATTACAAACATGAACACGATGGCACTTACGACACCGATACCCATGGTCGAAGCAAGCGTGTGTTCTGAGGCAGCCATCGCACCACCACCCGCGGTGTACGTGATACCAAGCGGAGCAAGCGCGCCGAGCAGTATGAAGATCACCGGCTTCATGAAGCTATCAACCAGTGTCTCAAAGAAATGACGTACCACTTTTGTCTCCGACTTAGCCTCGAAAAGGAGTCCGGCAACAAACGCGGCCAAGAAGCCCGAGCCGCCAATCAGAGAACCGAGCGCAAAGCAAAAAATTGGTACTGCAAAAAAGAGCGCGGGATCAGACCAATGTGTCGCACGCACACTCTCACCCCACGTGCGCAGCACCCACGCACCCAGCAAGCCGACCAAGACCCCCCACATAATCTCAAGGGCGAACGCTTCGAACTGTGTTCGTGTCAGGAGTGGTGCGAGACCGTCGTGTACTGTTGCAACCGCCATACTCGCAGTCGCAGAAACCACCAAAAAGCGGGTAATGATAGACCCTGCCACATCATTGACTGCACTTTCTGAAATAGCGATATCCTTGAGAAATGGTTTGCGGAAGTGCAGATTGTCTAGCGTTGGAATAATCGCGGTCGGATCGATTGATGCCAGAATAGCAGCCAAGATGATAAGTGCGTAGACCGGCACGTCGATAGCAAATGCACCTGCAAGCCCGGCGAGCGCATACGAAAACAGAAACACAGTAACCACTGTTCCGGCCAAGGAAAGTGCACTAATAGGCCCAAAGTACTTCTTAAAGTTCTTGACCGGCACTTCCACACCACCTGCAAACAACACAAACGCAGCGAGTAGCTCTATAACGATCAGGAGAGCGCCGGTGTTGCCGGTGAGTGCAGTGAGTGGGAGCTGCAGCGCCATACCAAACAAGATAGCCCACACAAATGACGGCACAGCTGTTCTTGGGGCAAAGCGATTTAGTCCGTACCCAACCGCAAACAAGAGCGCGAGGGCGAGATAAAATCCTTCAATATAAAACCCTTCGTGGCCGGAAGTGCCGAGAAATAATCGTTGTAGCCAACTCAGTTCATGTGTCGCCCACGCAAGCACAACAGCAACACCAAGAAATGCAGTATAAGGCGCGATCTGTTTGAGGAACCACATACGTGTGTGAATTACCTGCAGTGTACGACGACGCAACGGTCTACTTCAAGCGGGTTATGCAGTGCACCCTAGCCTAAGCCGTACCTCATTAAGACTTCCTTGTCGACTTCAGTACGTAGGCGCGCGTACTGTGCAGCACTGTGTGCAATGAGTCGCTGTGCACGCTCGGGACTACCCTGCCCCAGATCGAGCGTGCGAATAGAGAACGGCTTTTGTGGTACACCATTAGCAAGCAATCGAACGTACGCATGGCGGTTTTCAATGTTCATGATGTCCTGTGTCTCAAAAACGGGCTGGAATTGGTTCTCCAGGAACTGCGCATCTTCATACCCAACTCGAAACGAGGCCATAGAACCAACGTTACCAAACACCGCATCGCTGATTGAATCGTCGAGTTGCGCAATAAACTGATGTGCAACATTGAGCGACAACTTGTACTTCCGTGCCTCGGAAAGAATCGCTGAAATTGAATCAGTGGTGATATTCTGAAATTCGTCGATGTAGAGGTAGAAATGTGGGAGATCGCTCTGGAGTGCGTCGACACGCGAAAGTGCAGCCATCAACGTCTTTCCGACCAAGATCATGCCGATCAGGTTTGCATTGATATCGCCCAATTTACCTTTCGCGAGATTGACGAGCAGAATCTTACGATTGTCCATAATCTCACGCATGCGGATTGCACTCTGTTGCTGCGCGATTATTGGACGCATGATGTCATTTGCGGTAAAGATGTCGAACTTGTTGGTGATGTACGGAACAATGTTCGCAAGCGAGGCCTCGCCTTGCGCTTTCGTGGCGATCTCACGCCAGAACTGTGTAACGACCGGGTTCTTGCACCGTGAAAGCTTCACCTCACGATATTTCGCATCAGCAAGAACGCGAGATATGTCGAGCATTGTGTTGCCGGTCGCAGGGTCTTCCATTACGAGCGCGGTTGCATTCCTAAAGTACTGTTCGAATGCAGGGCCCATACTCTCCGGAGAGTGTGCATAGAGCTTCTTGAAGATCGTGAAGAGTTCATTGATTACGAATGTCTTCTGCTCCGGCTTCTGCGCATCGTACTCAAGCATATTGAGGCCGAGCACGTGCTCTGTGTCGCTTGGATCAAAGTAGATCACATCGTCCTTGCGATGCTCCGGCACCATTTCGAGCACCTCATACACATCTTTGCCATGCGGATCAATGAAACAGAGGCCGGCGCCACGATCTATATCTTGCTTGATCAAGGTCTGCAAGAACCCAGACTTACCGGTACCGGTCTGCCCAATAATGTAGAGGTGACGCAATCGATCTTCATCGGTGAGATAGATATTCGTATCGACTCCACGGAAGGAGTTAATGCCGATGTGCGTACCACTCGCGGGTAGACCTATCGGTGCGGGCGCGAGCGCAGCCTGCACACGCTTGAGCTGTGGTGTGTGTGAGACAGCGTGTGTCGGGAAATGCAACACAGATGTTAACTCACGAACAGAGAACGGTAGAACGCGCTCAGGACCAAACTCACGATAGGTAAACCTTCGTGCACTCTCAAGAGCTGCCTTCCCCTTCAACACAGTAAATTTGAGCGCGTTGCCGTGCGGGTCACTAAACTGATTGAAGCACGCAGCAATATCCGACGCGATCGCCTCTGCACGCCGTGCACTCGCAGCACTCGTCACGACGCGAATCTGCACGGACGTAATGCTCGTCTCCAGTTTTCGACGAACCGCATCAACCGTGGACTGGTCTACCCGCAACCGTTCTTTCTCTTTCAATAACTCTTGTTCCGTCTTGCTTTTCTTGGTGAAGTCACGAAAGGTCTTGAGCAGCTCTCCACCCACACCATCAGGTATCTCTTTCAGTGCGTCCTTGAGCAACCACCCTTGTTCAAGCTTGTCGAGCACTTTCTGATACCGCTTTGCATAGCGATCTACCCCCGGCTGTACCACAAACTGTATCGCTGCACCTTCGCCAACCGGCAGGAGTTTCGTGAGCGCACCCACGAGCGCAGTAAGCGGGTCATGATCGAAATCACGGTAATCGCGAAGCGGAAGAATGCCGTCCTCGATAAGTGTTCCGACCGATACGGTCGTGTAACCCTCATGTAGAAAGACATTGTAGTCATGCGGCTGGACGTGCGCCCGGGCCTTTGGGAACACACTACTCAGCTGCTTTTCAAACAGGTCTGCGCGATCATTTGGCACCGCCACATAAAAAATGATTTCTTCTCGCTCTGCCGACACAGCGACCTCCATGGTGAAATGCCGCCTACGTTTGGACGTATGACCTTCGAGCGCGAACATGCCGAAGTAGAACTGTTCCATCGCACTCACCAGTTCCCTGAGCGGACGCTGTGCATCATGCTCGCTAGGATCCGGAAGCGTCACCTCGTACAGAGACATGTGCAGTACCGGCCAGAGCGGACTTGATTCGCGCACTCCTTCAATCGGGTACCCCTTGGCAACATACTGGACGATTGCGCGATGAAAATCATCCTCAAGATGTGGGTTCGTGAGCCGCTCCGCAACCTGGAGCGCATTCTTGAGCCCCTTTTCCCGCACAACACCGAGCAGTTCCTCGATCGTCGCATCATCGTCATCTGGTGGAAGGTCAAGTACGATTGCGTTCATCTCCGCATGGGTGATCTGATGTGACTCAGCAAGTGTGGCATCAACAGGTCGTTCTCTGTACTGTTGCAGTACTTCGTGCGCCACCGCTTCACGCTCCGGGGTGTGCCCGGCCTCTTGCAGTAAGCGTTCTTGCTCAGCCACCTGCGCGCGCAAGAACTGCAACTCCTGCTCAGGTGATGAAAACTGCTTCTCTGCTCCACTATGTGCCCCCTCCTGCTGCATGTATGTAGTATACCGCAGCTCCGCCTAGGCGACCGTTCGGCGTAGTGGATAGCTCATGGCTGCTTCTAGGATGCTGTACGCGACACGCCACCGCACGCATCAGTGCTTAGCGGTCACACTCTTCTTGTAGGTACCAAGGTGGGTAAGTGCGATACCAGTACCGCGCGCAACACACAGTGGAGCATGCTCGGCAACTTTCGCCTGCACACCCGTTCGACGAAAAATAAGCTCAGGGAAATTCCTTAGCTGTGACGTGCCGCCGGTCATTATGATGCCATGGTCAATGATATCTGCCGCTAGTTCCGGAGGAGTCTCCTGGAGCACGAACTTGATTGCATCAATCATCTCACGTAACTCTTTGTTAATTGCGCGCACTACATCATTTGTCTTAAGTTCCGTTGTCTCCGGTAGACCGCTCACCAGGTCGCGCCCCTTCACATGCATCACGAGTTGCTCTTCAAGTGGCAGCGCCGAACCGATCTTGATCTTGATCTCCTCCGCTGTTTTCTCTCCAATTGCAATATTTCGTTGCTTCTTAACAAAGTCTTGTATCGCACGATCAAGCCTGTTACCCGCGCACTTAACCGACGTCGACGCAACAATACCGCCGAGCGATATTACCGCTGCATCAATAGTGCCCCCACCGATATCGGTCACCAGATGACCATGTGGCTCCTGAATCGGAATACCTGCACCAATTGCAGCAAGAACCGGTTCCTTGATCACGTACGCATGTTTAGCCCCGGCCTTCATCGCAGCTTCAACGACAGCGCGGCGCTCAGTACTTGTAACCCCTGCAGGCACCGAAAGGACTATCTCCGGACGAAAGGGCGCAAAAGATCCGAGCGCCTTCTTAATGAAGTAGGACAGCATCGCTTCAGTAACCCGATAGTTTGCGATCACACCATCTTTCATCGGCCGATACGCAACGATGCTGTCTGGTGTTTTCCCGATCATGATCTTCGCCTCCGCACCGACCGCCACGACTTTCCTATCGTCGAGCGATATCGCAACCACCGATGGCTCGTTGAGTACTACCCCCTTTTCCGGCACGTACACAAGCGTGGTCGTGGTGCCGAGGTCTATACCCAGTTTTGGCAAGAAAAAGCTCATGCCGTACAGCATATACGCAAACCGACACCCATGCCAGTCGTGCACACCAGCTAACTCAGAAACTGCTACGAAGCAGCGGGGGCATCGGTCGACGCTGGTACAGCCGTCTCCGCAGGGGCGGCAACAACCTGGTCATCATTGCTCAATTGCACCACAATGATAAAAATGCCAATCGCAAACGCCACCACTGCCATACCGAACGCGAATGCTGCACGTAGATTTGTATTAGATTCATCCATGTTCGTAGTGTACCGCGATACCCTCAACAGAATCAATGGAAGTGCGTGGACAACGAAGGTAGTATACAATACCCCATATGCAGACAGAAAACAGAGTGCACTACACGATACGAGGAAACAAGCACCTCTCCGGAACAATCACGGTCGGTACGTCTAAAAACGGAGCCATGGGTGTCATTGCTGCAGCACTTGCAAACGATGCACCAACCACACTTCGGCACGTATCAAAAATTGAGGAAATGTTTCGGATTATCGAAGTCCTCAAATCTATAGGTGTTGAGACGGTCTGGGAGGGCAACGACCTTACCATCATCCCCCCGGAAGAATATGCACTACACACACTCGACCGTACAGCAGCGGAACGCACGCGGACAATCATCATGTTCATCGGCGCCCTCATACATCACACAAGCTCATTTGAGATCCCTCAGGCAGGTGGCTGCCGGCTCGGAAGTCGAACCGTCCACCCCCACATGCTGGCATTGGAGGAACTGGGGGTCTCGATCCGCACTACCGACAACTCATGGCACGTGTCGCACAGCGGTGTACATGCTGCAGATATAGTACTTGCAGAATCAAGCGATACGGCGACGATCAATACTCTAATCGCAGCAGCACGAACCCCGGGCTCGACGGTTATCCGCTACGCAAGCCCCAACTATCAAGTACAGGATGTCTGCTTCTACTTACAGGCGTGTGGCGTACGCATTGATGGCATCGGTACCACCACCCTTACCGTGCATGGAAAGCGGCGCATCAATACTCCGGTGACCTACGAGTTGTCTGAAGATCCAATTATTGCCATGTTTTACCTCGCGTGTGCCATCGTCACACACTCATCTATCACAATCAAACGTGCGCCGATCCGCTTTCTGGAGCGTGAGTTATGCGTGCTGCGTACCATGGGTTTTCACTACACCATCAAACGTCGTTATAAGGCACGCAACAAACAAACTGAACTCGTCGATATCGAGACACATCCGAGCACTCTTCGTGCACCTGCAGACAAGATACATGCAACACCGTATCCCGGTCTCAATGGTGATAACCTCCCGTTCTTTGCCCCGATCGCCACACAGGCAACAGGCACGACCCTCATACACGATTGGATGTATGAAAAGCGAGCCATATACCTGACTGAGCTCGATAAGCTTGGTGCGAGCACGGTGCTTGCAGACCCACACCGAATATTTATCGAAGGACCAACACCACTACGTGCTGCGGAACTCATGGCTCCACCAGCGCTACGTCCGGCGGTGATACTCATTGTCGCAATGCTGGCTGCACCCGGAACCTCCACACTTCGAAACGTGTACCCGATACAGCGCGGATATGAAGACATTGTCGGTGCTCTAAGCTCTCTCGGTGCGGATATTGAGGAAGTGGTCGAAACCTGTCAAACATAACCACGCAGTACACGGTAGTCTGTGCTACAATCGCACCGATGTATACCGTCACCATAGCACCACTCACCAAACGCAGGAATGCCAAGGAACTCACGTACTTCAGTGGCCTTGCGTTCCCGGTGGGCTCTGTCGTCACCGTGCCGCTTGGTACGCGTGAGCAGCTGGGAGTCGTGATCGAGACTGAACCCGTTCGCGCAACAAAGGCCCAACTTCGCTCATCATCGTTTGAGCTACGCAAGCTCCCGCGGCAAGCACCGTGCGCGGTCATCCCCGCAACGCTGGTACGTGCCCTCGCTGAAACAGCGCGAGAGTACGCGACAACCATCTCCCCCCTGCTCTGCCAGTTTGTTCCTAACGCACTGCGCAAACAAGACGATGTCACACTGCTACCACTGGCACCACCTACGCCGTCGTTACGTGGCTTTGTGGTACCCAGAATCTATCAAGGGCTTGCTGAGCATCGCATTGAGTTCTACCGTAGCGCGATACGAGAAGGCTTTGCAAGCCGAGGGTCGACACTCGTTGTGTGCCCAACGGTCGCAGAGGCTGAGCACCTCTATAGCGTACTGTGCGAGGGCATCGAACCATACACCTTCCTCCTCCATGGCACCCGTACGCCCAAAGTCCTACACGAAACGCTTGCGAGTATCGCCGCACAGAAACACCCTGTGGTCGTGGTCTGCACTGCGCGTTTTATGGGTGTGCCAAGGGCGGACGCAACCACAATAATAGTTGAACGTGAGAGCGCGCCACAACACAGACTGCAAGTACACCCACACATAGATGTACGCCACGTGGCCTACCACTATGCCGGAGTGCTTGGTGGTCAGCTCTTTCTTGCGGATCTCCCACTTTCGATCGAGAGTATTCACCGTAAGCAGCTCGGAGACTACGAAGAGGTCGTGTCGGGGCACCACCGGCTCCGTTTTAAAAGCGGCGTCGACGTGGTATCAATGGTCGGCGAGGCACGCAAACCCAAAGAGCCCTTTCATGCTATTGGACGAGACTTGCTCACGCGCGTACATGCAGTGCTTGAACGACAAGGTCGTGTACTCCTCTACGTGACACGTCGAGGACTGGCTCCCACAACAGTGTGTGCTGATTGTGGCACCACGGTAACCTGTCGCGAGTGTGGCGCAACGGTCGTCTTGCATCGAGGTCGTGAGGAGAACCATTTTTTGTGTCACGCCTGTGGCGCCGACCGTCACGCGAGAGAACGGTGCGTGCACTGCAACAGCTGGCGATTGGAAATGTTGGGGATTGGTGCCGATCTTGTGTTTGAAGAGCTGCAGCGACGTCTGCCGCAAGCAACGACACTCCGCATCACGAAGGATGCAACCACCACACATCGACAAGTGCAGCAGGTGGTCGATCAGTTCTACGCTGAGTCAGGCACTGTACTGGTAACCACTGAACTTGCACTCCCGTACCTACATAAACACATACCACTTGTCGGCATTGTCTCACTTGACACGCTTCTCACCGTGCCGCAATGGAGTATTTACGAGCGCATAGCTTCAACACTCACACGCTGTCGTGAGCTTGCGGGAGAAACGCTACTCATTCAAACACGTCACCCGGACACTAAGCTTTTTTCCCAAGTTTTGTCCGGAAACTTCAGTACGTATTACCGTGCCGAGCTTCGTGCGCGCGAGCAACTCGGCTATCCACCGTTTAGCCTACTGATCAAAATCACAGCGGTTGGTAAGCAGCGCCAGGTTGATGACGCTATGCAAGCACTATCCTCCGCACTCGCACCCACCAGTGTGGTCGTGTACCCACACACATTCGGACACGGGCGCGGAATGGTACGTGGTATAGCATACACACGCATGCAACACGACGACCCGACTCTCCCTTCACTCAAAGAAAAGCTACGCGATCTTCCACCGATCTATTCGGTTGAAATGTATCCTAACAGCATTCTCTAGAGCAGACCCGACAAATCTGCTATAGTTGCCCTATGCGAGACATTGTACAAGTTGGCACCCCGGTGCTTCGTGCAACTTCAGAGGAAGTGCCGGTCACAGAGATACTCACAGAACGTATACAGACGATACTTCGGGACATGACCGAAGCGCTGGATGCAGAGCCGGACGGCGCAGCACTTGCCGCGCCACAGATTGGTATATCGCTACGTATCTTCATTCTGTCTAAGCGAGTCTTTGGTACAGACAGTACACATGATGCATCAAGCAAAGACCCACACCTTGTATACATCAACCCGGAGATCATCCGCCGATCAAAGCGCAAAAAAGTGGTCGACGAAGGATGTCTTTCCGTGCGCGGGAAGTACGGCACCATCGCGCGGGCAACAAATGTGACTATCCGCGCCTACGATGAACACGGGAGATTGTTCGAACGAGGCGCAGGTGGCCTCCTCGCACAGGCATTCCAACACGAAACAGACCACCTCAACGGCACGCTCTTCATTGATCAGGCAGATGAAGTATGGGACGTGCCAACCCCTGAACGATCATAACTATGAGCACCCACCCACGCATCGCCTTTTTTGGGACACCTCATCTTGCGGTATACGTGCTTGAAGAATTAGCTGACGCCGGATATACACCAAGTTTAGTTGTATGCGCACCAGATAAACCTGCCGGACGTAAGCTTCAACTCACACCACCACCTGTCCGTGTATGGGCAGAGGAGCACGATGTGCCGGTCATGCAGCCAGCTTCGCTCCGCGAGCGTTCTCACGCCCCACTTCTCGCAAATACCGAGTGGGATCTTTTCATTGTCGCAGCTTACAACATCATTCTGCCAGAGTGGGTACTTTCACTTCCGAAACACTCTGTACTTAACGTACACCCGTCACTGCTTCCAAAGTACCGGGGGGCCTCGCCCATACGAAGTGCAATCCTTGACGATGCGCAAGACGCAGTGGGCGTAAGTATACTAGAGCTCGACCGACACGTTGATCATGGTCCGATCGTCGCTCAAGCGCGTATCGATCTACCCGAGTGGCCGGTGCGAGGCACTACACTCGACGAGCTTCTGTTTCGTGAGGGAGGCCGTCTACTTGCAGAAGTCGTACCTCTGTGGTGTACACATAGCATTACTCCGGAGCCACAAGAACACGAACTTGCGACGTTCTCGCGCAAGTTCGCGAAAGCGGATGGCGAGATCGATCTTACGGGAGACGCATACAAAAACTACTGCACCTACTGCGCTATGGACGGTTGGCCCGGCACATTCTTCTTTGTCGAACGTGGTGGATCACGAACGCGCGTAAAGATAACAGATGCAGTGTACGAAAACGGTACATTTGTACCACGCATGGTGATACCCGAGGGAAAACGTGAAATGCTATTCACCGACTTCGAACGTTCACAAAAGTAAAAGATGACCAATAGTACGTCATCTTTTACTTTTGCGCTTTGTGCAAACGGTGACTACGCGAACCACCCACTCGCAAGTTCGTAAAGCTCGAATATCGAGATAAGCGCAATCAGCCCAAGGAGAAACATGAAGCCGTACTGATTGAGCTTCGTCGCAAGCACAGGATTGAGCGGCTTTCTCTGTATCGCCTCAATTAGTACAAACAGCAAGCGACCACCATCAAGCGCGGGGATAGGGAGAATGTTGATGAATGCCAGATTGAGCGAAATAAACGCAGTAAACATGAGTAGCCACGTAAAACCGAGTGCACTTGCATCGCCAACAAGTCCGACAATTTTTACAGGCCCTGCCATCTGTTCCATGCTGGCATCACCCTTAAATGCATCAACTACAAAACGGGTGAAGCCAACCGCAATATCACGCAATCCGCGTATGGTTAGGGTGGCGCCGGCAGCGACCGCCTCGTGCAGCGGCAGCGGTGATGCCAGTTTTACCGTACTCATGTTGAAACCGGCACGAAGTGCCTCAGGATCTGCAGGATCTATCCCGGTCTCCGGCGTCAAAACAACCTGGGCCGGCTCGCCGCGACGAATTATGTCGATTGTTACCGGGGTTGGTTCCGCAGCGATAAACGCAGCGACCGCAGATGAAGAGCTCACAAGCACGGACGGGAAGACCTCGTCATCACGCTGCAACCCCACAATCTCATCACTTGCGATTAGTACCTCTGCCGCAGGTGTTTCCGGGGTCACCGAAGCCACGAGCAGCTGAACACCCTCCGCATCTTGGGGTGAATCTACGACGACACCTGTCGGTGCGCCCATCATGAATACAATCACATACAACACGAAAGCTAAGAGTATGTTCATTGTGACGCCAGCCACAAGCACCGCTGCCTGGATGTACCGCGGTTTACTCACGAAACTCCGCTCATTTCCTGCCGCATCAGTATAGTGTTCCTGCGTCGGATCCTCTCCAAAAATTCGGACGAAACCCCCGATTGGGAGCCAGTTGAGTGTGTATTCCGTCTCACCTTTCTTCCTTCCGAATATTTTTGGTGGAAAACCGATACCAAATTCGTCGACACGAATACCGGAGCGCTTCGCCACGATAAAGTGCCCAAACTCATGCACGAGAATAAGTACGAACAGTACAATGAAAAAAATAACTATCGTCATGTGGCTATAGTTTTACTCGCGGTCAGACCTAGCGACCACGCGCTGATCATGCAGCTCTACGCGGCAAGCTCTTGCTCTTTTTGTTTTGCCATCTCTTCGAGGCTGGCATTTGTTTCTTTAACGTGCCGCTCCATCTCTTCCTTCGCGGTGAACTTTTCATCTTCAGAAAGTTCTTTTTCTTTTTCTTTCGTCTGAATATCTTGCCAGGTATGCTCGCGAGCTTGCCGCACCGCTGTTCGTGCTTCCTCAAGCTTTGTGCGCGTAAGGCGCACCAGCTGCGCACGACGATCATGGGTGAGCTCCGGAAAAGTTACACGAACCCCTTTTTCGTCTGCACTCACCGAAACACCCAAATCCGCCGCACGGATTGCCGCTTCAAGCTGCGTGACTTGCGACTGATCCCACGCGGCAACGCGCAGCGTACGAGCATCTTCGATCGTAACGCTCCCAACCTGGTTGATCGGCAACATTGATCCATACGAATCAACACGCACAGCATCCAAGATAGCAGGTGCCGCCTGCCCTGTGCGAATAGTCGAAAGCTCCTGTTTGTAATGCTCTGTCACGCCCGCAAGCGCGTCCTGCAATTCTTTAAAACTATACATATACACCTAGCATACACGCTCTCGGACCTAGATGCCAGACCCTAGTCAGTGCCACAGTTCCAGTCAAACTCCGCGGTCTGCTCAAGGTCGTTCACGATACACAAAGCGGTACAGCCGCGCATTTCCGCATCTACAGCATACCTCCAAAGCCCTGTTTGGCTATCAAATACACCGAACTCAGCAACGGCACCTTCCGACGTACACACATCTCCTTGCGTGGCGACTGCTCGCGCCTCTGCCTCTGTGAGGGCAGGTTCAAAGGTTGGCGGGGCAACAGGATCTACCACTTCTGTAAACACTGTTCCGGTTGCAGGATCAACACAGCGGCGAGGGTACGACTCTTGAATGACACCACCAAACTGTTCACACTCTGTGAATGTGCTTGCGGCAACACTTGTACCCAGGTACGCACGATAGATGTTATACCCAAGCAGCACCAGTATGACGAGGGCTAATACTGCAATGAGTTGAAGACGAACTTTCATACACTGAGTTGGTTACTGCTAGTTAGTTATATCGTACCGCACATTCGTATGCACCGCCACGAGTTATCGACAGTTAGAACAGCCCTCCGTACGCAGTGCCCAGTGTTCGTAAAACCATAGGCACCACAACTGCGAGCGCAAGCAAAGGTAACACAATCGTCACGGCGGCAACTATGACCATTACGAGTATATATTTTCGAGTTTTCTCAACACTCTGGTAGATCGCTTCCATGCGCTGTTCGAGCCGCTGCAAGCGGTGGTTGGTCTCATCATCCATGCTACCTAGTATACACCCGTTACATGCGTGGTTGGATATCAATCCACAGTATTTATAGCGTATACACCAAATGCTCCATGAGCATCTTGAGCGAACTGCTGGTATCTGCAAGGTAACGACGTACAAACACGAGCTCGCGCAATTGCATCGCACTCGTCTGTACCCCACGAGCATGAAGTGTGGTCTCAAGTGCATCCACAACCGCGCGCGCACGGATTCGAACAGCAAGCTTCTCTGAGTCCTTTACGTTGGTATAGAGCTTCTGCACGAGCTTGATACGTGCTTTTGGATCTGTAGCAGCAAGGAACGATTCGGCGAGCGACTGTTCTTCAAGTGCGCTCAGAAAGCGACCACCGTAGGCAAGGCGGGAACGCACGGTAGGCAATAGTAGTTCGACGGATGGCACTACAAGTAAAAAATGCGTCGTGCTGCTTGGTTCTTCGAACAACTTGAGAAGAGAGTTTTGTGCCTCCCGTGTGATTCGCTCAATATCGAGCACAAACACCTGTCGCGCAGTGAGTGGTGCTTGTGCACTTCGTTCTTTGAGCTCACGTGCATGGTCAACCGTGAGCTGCTCGTAGTGGGACGTGACCAGATCAGGGTTCCCGTTAGTTGCAACGTCAAGCACCTCCCGGACATAGAGTAGTGCAGCATCTCGTGCGCCGTCTCTATGCCCATCGAACACGACCGCATGATGGAATTCCTTCATGAGTATACTATACAAACACTTGACGCATGTGGCAATGCGATGCGTTGTGTGTGCTTTTGCTTTATAACCTGTCTACAATCTCATGGACCCCTCCGAATATCCTTATTTTTGTGCGAAACAAGTCGGAGCATGATGCATATCGAGATATGGAGAGTGTGAGACGCAGTTTTGCAGCCAAAAATATGGGTGTTCTGGAGAGGGGGAAGATTGTAGACAGGTTCTTACACAACGAAAACAGGAGATGGGGCCACATCCCGCTCACTTCACACGTTAGTCTTGAACAAAAGCGTCGCACAGCATGGATTGATTATCCCCACACAACGCACACAATCCCCCATTTCCGAGACCAGGTCGACTCCCAACCCCCTACCCCTGCCTCACGTAGGTGGTACAATATCTCTCCATGGGTACCGCAGGACACATCCGCATCCCACCACAGGCGATCGATGCAGAGAAAGCGCTGCTTGGCTCGATCATGCTCAAGCCTGATTGTATGTACGACGTCTCAGACGTCGTATCGTCTGACAGCTTTTACGTTGAGAAGCATCGCGTCATATACGCCGCAATCAAAGACCTCTTCGCAAAAAGCGACCCAATTGACGTGCTCTCGGTGTCTGAGCGTCTGAAGGCGAACAAAGAGCTAGAGCGTATCGGTGGTCGCTCATATCTTGCCGACCTATCAAATGAGGTGCCGGCGAGTGCGAACGCCTACCATTACGCACAGCTCGTCTCCAAGACAGCAACACTCCGCGCCCTTATAGAAACTGCCGAGTTCATCGCCGAGCTTGGCTTCGACGAGAGCCGTGAACTCGAAGACGCACTCGACGCCGCAGAGAAGCGACTCATGGAAGTTACCAACACTCCCTCGCTCCATAAGTTCGTCTCTATGCGCGACGAACTTGGTGAGGCATGGGATCGGTTTGAGACACTGCAGAAATCAAAAGACGAAATGCGCGGTGTCCCAACAGGTTTTCATGCGCTCGACAGCCTCCTCGCCGGATTCCAAAAATCTGACCTCATCATTCTTGCAGCGCGCCCATCTGTCGGTAAAACAGCGCTCGCGCTCGACATAGCACGCCAATCGTCAATTCAGCATGGCACCGCGGTTGGCATATTCTCGCTCGAAATGAGCTCGCAGCAGCTCGTCGACCGCATGCTCGCGAGCGAGGCGCGGGTCGATGCATGGAAGCTTCGCACAGGCAACCTCTCGACCGACGACGAGTTTGAACGAGTGCGCGAGGCAATCGACCGACTCGCAACCGCCCCGATCTTCATGGACGATAAGCCAGGTAACAACATCCTCTCCATGCGAAGCGTTGCACGTCGGATGAGTCGCGAGCACGGTCTCGGACTCATCATCGTTGACTACCTACAGCTCATGCAGCCGACTGGCAAGCACTCTGCAGACTCAACAGTCCAGCAGGTGACCGAAATTTCTCGCTCACTCAAGGGACTTGCTCGCGAGCTTAACGTACCGGTCTTGGCATTGTCACAGCTTTCACGTGCCGTTGAACAGCGCGGAGGAAAACCACGACTATCCGACCTGCGTGATTCCGGCTCCATCGAGCAAGATGCCGATGTGGTGATGTTCATCCATCGAGATGACAAGAACAATGAAAACTCAGAGCGTCCCAACATAGCCGAACTGCTCGTAGAAAAACACCGAAACGGTCCGGTCGGCAAAGTAGAGCTGTTCTTTGACGACAAGAAGAGTTCATACCTTTCGATTGATAAAACGCAGATGGCCGGAATGGAGGCTGGAGCCGCCGATGATGACGACTGGTAGCCTATGACGAACAGCCTCAACGACCTTACGGAAAAACTGCGCGAGTTGCCCGGCATCGGCCCGCGCCAGGCACGACGACTCGCCTTTTTCTTGGTACGAAAGGATGCCACGTGGGTAGAGCGCTTTGCACACACACTCACCAGTGCGCGCAACGACATCGCGCAGTGCGCCCTCTGTATGCGCCTACACCCTCGACGGCCTGGTGCGGCACTCTGCGATCTGTGTGCTGACGAAGCGCGCGAAACCCGCACACTCATGATTGTTGAAAAAGACGTTGATCTGGAGAACATCGAGCGCACAGGCGTATACACCGGCAGGTACTTTGTGCTTGGTGGGACAGCGGGCCCCCTCGACAAGAATCCGGAAAAGCGAATCCGGATCTTGCAACTCGAAGCACTGCTCACGCAGCATGGCGCATCCATTGAGGAGCTTATTTTTGCCCTCTCAGCAACAACCGAAGGTGAGGACACGCTCTCGTTTGTACATGAGCGCATACAACCACACGTAGAGCGTGCTCAGTTGAAAATCACGGTACTCGGCCGCGGTCTCTCGACCGGAACTGAACTGGAGTATGTCGATCGAGACACTATGCAAAGCGCACTACGGGGAAGAAATTGACCTTTTCGTATGTATGTTTTATAATAGTGTAGGAAGTAGGAAGTAGGAAGTAATGCCATGTGTCTAAAAAAAGTTCCCACTATCACATGTGCGTTGTCGGATCTCACACTGAAAACACTTGATCAACTGACCGAGGAGACGTTCGTATGCGGCGCGTATGTATACAACACCGAACGTGCACGCAAGTGCCTCAGCACACAGCGCAACCTCGCAGCAGCAAGAACAAGCTCTTGGTTGCCAAACATCGAGTGGGAGCAATGATGACGCACACAAGCCCGCTGAACGCGGGCTTTCCCCTATTCAGTGGGGAAAGACCTTAACCGAACCTCTACTGCACGCTCTTCTCCATTGCGTAGAAAAATCACGTTCGCAACCTCATCGACATCCTTCTGCCGAACAATGTCCACCAGGGACATCTCCCGAAGTGACGTACCATCCACTTCAACAATAATATCGTCTTCACGAAGCCCTGCATCTTCTGCGGGAGAACCCTTGAGTACTGCGGGCCCATCCACAGACGCCTTCAGCCATGCACCGTAGTCCACAGGAAGCTCGTTATTGTCAGCGACTGTTTGATTGAGTGCTAAGTAGCGCACACCGAGATACGGACGGCGTATCTCACCGTACCGTTCTACCGACTCCACCGCACGAGCAACCATATTTGAAGGAATCGCAAATCCTATATTCTCTGCTCCGCCCGCAACCGCAACGTTCACACCAATCACCTGCCCATCGGTATTGAGAAGCGGTCCGCCACTGTTCCCCGGATTGATCGCCGCATCGGTCTGAATGACCCCTTCGAGTTGCTCGGTCGAACGACCATACCGGTCGCCTGCAGTAATGGAACGCGAGAGACCTGAGACCACGCCCACGGAAACAGAGTTACGAAACTCAGTAAGCGCATTGCCGATTGCAATCACCGTCTCTCCGGGACGCAGTGAATTCGAGTCGCCAAATGTGAGTGACGTGTACGCATCTCCCGGGATATCGCGCACCCGCAGGACAGCAATATCAAGTTGCGTATCACGCACGAGCACTTCCGCATCATAACTCTCACCATCGTTGGTGACGATAGAGTATCGCGCATCAACATCATCAACCACATGCCTATTTGTTACCACGAGCCCGTCACTCAAAACAAAGAACCCGCTTCCTCCGCCCACCT
>JGI12109J20283_10006300_pt1 | contig 44360 bp, 48 predicted proteins | sample ElkSlonscriptome_12_FD_20283 | JGI IMG/M metagenome (IMG submission 20283)
ATGCGCTGGCGCAGGTAGCGGTCCCGGTCGCAGTTCCAGGCGTTGAAGTCGCCGCCGATCAGCAGTGGACCCCGGTGCTGGCGGGCCAGTTCGGTGATGAACTTTATCTGCTCCTGGAAGGGATGATCGCCGGTGAAATTGATGCCGTGCAGGTTCACCAGCAGCAGTTCCACGGTGCCATCGGGCGTGCTTACCGGATGGTGGCTGAACAGCATCGCCTTGGGCAGATCCAGGTACTCGGTGATGTTGGCGTGGAAGGCCCGGGGCTCGCGGGTCGCGGCCCGGGCGGCGGTGAGCACGCCCACGTAGCTGTCGCTGTCGCCATGATAAAGATTGGGCGCAAGGCTCCAGCCCAGGCCCAGATCGGCGAGATAAGCATCCAGCCCGGGATGCAGCGGCGCCTCCTGAAGGAGCGCCAGATCCACGTCGCGGTTGGCCACCAGTTCGGCGAATTCCCGCTGCCAGGTGGGGTGGGCCGCCTCCTTGTGGATGTTCCAGGCCAGCACGCTGATGCGGCTCCCGTCCAGGCTGGGCCGGGCCGGCGCGCCGCCACTCAGCAGGAAGGGCTGTGGCACCGGCGCGTAGGCGCAGGCGCCGAGAATCAGCAGCAGGGCGGGGAGCATCCAGCGCCAGCGGCGAGGCTCAGTCATCGGCCACCAGTCCGCCGCTGCGGGCGTACCACTGCGCCACGCCGGGCGTCACCAGATCGAAATAATCCCGGGTGCTGGCGTAGCCGTGGCCGCCCATCCGCCCCACCGCGTCCAGCCCCCGCTGATCCACATGGAAGCGCTCACCGTCCACCAGATCCTCGCGGATATGCACCGCCAGCACCAGCCCGAGGATGATCTCCCGGGAGCGGCCCAGTTCCAGGGTGAGGTGACGGCGGCACTCCAGCGCCACCGGCGCCTCGCCGATGCGCGGGCAGGATACCTTATCGCCCGCCACCGCCGTGAGCCCGGCCTCGGCCAGTTCGTCCACCTCCGGCGGGAACGCCACCGCGCAGACGTTCATGGCCTGCACCCGGGCGTGATCGACGATGTTCACCGTGAATTCCTCGCTCATGCGGATATTCTGGGCGGTGTCCTTGAAGCGCATGTCCGGGTGATTCTCCACCCCCAGCGCCAGGATCGGCGGATCCGCCGACAAACAGTTGAAGAAGCTGTAGGGCGCGGCGTTCACCCGCCCCCCGGGATTCACCGTGGTGACCCAGGCGATGGGCCGGGGCACCACCGTGCCGATGAGCAGTTTATAGCGTTCCCGGGGACCGAGTTCGCTGAAATCGAAGCGCTGGTGGCTCACGAGGGGGCATCCTCCTGGTAACGGTTGAGCACGGATTTCAGATCGTGGGCCGACACCTCGGCCAGTTGCGCCCGACCCTCCACCGCGCCGAGATGTTCGTCCATGATGGCCATGGCGGCGTCGGCGTCGCCGTCGCGTAGCGCCTGGATGATTCTCCGGTGCTCGTCCACCGCGCATTGCGAGGAATGGGCGCGGGCATAGATGGCCAGGATCAGCGAGCAGCGCGACACCACCTCGCTCACGTAGCGGACTAGCAGGCGGTTGCCGGTGAGCTGGGCGAGGATCACGTGGAACTCACCGGCCAGGCGGATGCTACGCGGTCCGTCCCGGCCCCTCACCCGCGCCTCCTGATGCACATGGGCCTCCAGGTTGTCCAGGCCGATCACCGAGATCCGCGCCACCAGCTTGCGGATCACCTCCCGCTCCAGGCAATGGCGGATCTCGAAGGTATCGCGGGCCTCCTCCAGGGTGGGGCTGGCGACCAGCGCGCCCCGGTGGGGCTGCATCTCCACTAATCCCTCCACCTGGAGCCGCCCCAATGCCTGGCGGACGATGGTGCGGCTGACCCCGAACTGCTCGCCGATGGTGTCCTCCGGCAGTCGGGTGGCCGGGGTCAGGGCCTGTTCGATGATGGCCCGGCGCAGCGAGCGATACACGGTGTCGCTGCGGGTGTTGTGCTGGGACGATCCGCTCAAGAGTTTCGCTCCTCCGGGTTTATGAAAACAAAGCTTGCCAAACGGATACGATGTTGTAAATAATCGTATACAATTTAGGGAGCATATTGCATACGGAAGCCTGACCCTGTCGTGACCCACAACGAGGAGACCGCACCATGCGTCGTACCCCTGCCCTGACCCTCGCCGTTGCCCTGGGCGCCGTTCTGGCCCTGCCCGCCGGGGCCAACACGCTGCGCTGGGGGGCCAACCGGGATCTCGGTTCCCTGGACCCCTATTCCTACGGTGACAGCTTCACCATCAACGTGCTGAACCATGTCTACGAGGGGCTGGTGCGCTACAACCAGGATCTGGCCATCGAACCGGCGCTGGCCACCGAGTGGGAGATCCTGGACGACCGGATCACCTGGCGCTTCAAGCTCCGCGAGGGGGTGAAGTTCCACGACGGCGCGGATTTCACTGCCGAGGACGTGGTGGCTTCGCTGGAGCGGGTGAGCCACGAGACCTCGCCGCTGAAGGGTAACCTGCCGGCCTACGTCTCCGCCGAGGCGGTGGACGACTACACGGTGGACATCACCCTGAACGGCACCTACCCGCTGCTGCTGAACGATCTCACCAACATCCATATCTTCGACCGCGACTGGCTGGTGGAGAACAACGCCGAGCTGCCCACCGATGTGGGCGCGGGCGTGGAGGGCCACGCCACCTACAACGCCAACGGCACCGGTCCGTTCATCGTCGAGAGCCGCCAGCCCGACGCCAAAACCGTGTTCGTGGTGAACCCGGCGTGGTGGGACGAGCCCCAGCATAATCTCACCCGCATCGAGTTGATGCCCATCACCTCGGCGGCCACCCGGGTGGCCGCCTTGCTCTCTGGCGAGATCAACTTCACCAACGAGGCGCCGGTGCAGGACATCCCCCGGCTGGAGGCCGCGCCCAATGTGCAGGTGCTGGAGCGCACCGACCTTCGCACCATCATGCTGGGCTTCAACCGCCGCCCGGAACTGGTGAACGGCGGCGACAATCCCCTGAACGATCTGCGGGTGCGCCAGGCCATGTACCAGGCCATCAACATGGAGCAGATGCAGCAGCGGGTGATGCGTGGCAAGTCCCGCAACGCCGGCGCCCTGATCGCCCCGGAGATCCCCGGCTACACCCCGGAACTGGACGAGCGGTTGCCCTTCGATCTGGAGGCCGCGCAGGCCATGCTGGCCGAGGCCGGTTACCCCGACGGCTTCAGCTTCGTGTTCAACTGCATGCAGGACGGCTACGTGAACGAGGAGCAGATCTGCCAGGCCATCACCTCCATGTGGGCGCGCCTCGGGCTGGACGTGCAACTGGATCTGGCGCCGCGGGCGGTGCAGACGCCCAAGCGCACCGGTGGCCAGACCGACGTCTACACCCTGGGCTGGGCGACCCTGCCCATGCTGGATTCCTACAGCCCGTTGCTTCAGATCCTCCACACCAAGGAGGGTAACGCCGGGGTATTCAACTGGGGCGACTGGTCCTACCCGGAACTGGACGCGCTGGTGCAGCAGGCCGGCAAGGAGCTTGACCAGGACGCGCGGCTGGCCATGCAGACCGAGGCGCTGATGATCGCCAAGGACGAGATCATCCTGATCCCGCTGCACCAGCAGCCCATGGCCTGGGCCATCACCGACGAGGTGCAGGATATGCCGCAGTTTCCGGATAACAAGCCGCGGTTGTGGTTCGCGAAGATGTAGCGGGACGCTGCCGCCTCTCTGGCTCCCCCCTTTGGAAAAGGGGGGCTGGGGGGGATTTCGGACGTCGGCACCCTGGCCCGGAAGAAAATCCCCCCTGACCCCCCTTTGAGAAAGGGGGGAAAGGTAGCACCGGGGGACTTTGGGAGACTATCCATGCTCGCCTTCCTCATCAAACGCACCGGTAACGCCCTGCTGGTGATGCTCACCGTGGCCTTCCTGGCCTTCATGATCTTCCGCTTCGTGGGTGACCCGGTGGAGATGATGCTGAACGAACAGGCCACCCAGGCCGAGCGCGCCGAGCTTCGCGAGCGCCTCGGCCTGAACGACGGCTTCGTGGTGCAGTTCGTCCGCTTCGTGAGCAACGCCGCGCAGGGCGATTTCGGCATCTCCTACCGTAACCAACAGAGCGTCATGACGCTCATCAGCGAGCGCTTCCCCGCCACCTTCGAACTGGTGATCGTGGCGACGCTGCTGTCGCTGCTCATCGGTATCCCGCTGGGGGTGATCACCGCCACCCACCGCAACTCGTGGTTCAGCGACACCCTGCAATTCGTCTCCATCATCGGCGTGTCGCTGCCGAGCTTCGTGGTGGGGATCGTGCTGATCCTGGTGTTCTCGGTGCAACTGGGCTGGCTGCCGGCCTTCGGGCGGGGCGAGACCGTGGATATCGGCTGGTGGAGCACCGGGCTCCTCACCCCCTCCGGGCGGATGGCGCTGATCCTGCCGTCGGTGTCGCTGTCGCTGTTCCAGATCACGTTAGTGATGCGGCTGGTGCGGGCGGAGATGCTGGAGACCCTCAGAACCGATTTCATCAGGTTCGCCCGCGCCCGGGGCGTGCCCACCCGGCTGATTCATTTTCGCCACGCGCTACGCAATTGCCTGATGCCGGTGATTACCATGACCGGGATGCAGATCGGCAATCTCATCGCCTTTGCCCTGATCACCGAGACGGTGTTCCAGTGGCCGGGGATGGGACTGCTGTTCATCCAGGCGGTGACCTTCGTGGATATCCCGGTGATGGCGGCCTATCTGGTGCTGGTGTCGTTCATTTTCGTTGCCCTGAACACCGTGGTGGATATCACCTACGCCATGGTGGACCCCCGTCTGCGGGTGGATACCGCCAGTGGAGGCGCCCATGGCTAGTCTGTTGCTTGCGCTGAACCGCGCCCACGAGAGTGAACTGTGGTGGAGCCTGAAGCGCCATCCCATGGCGCTGTTCGCGGTGACGCTACTCGCGGTGATCATCCTGGCGAGTTTCCTGGCGCCGCTGATCGCCCCCCAGAACCCCTACGATCTGGCGGTGCTGAACCTGGACAACGCGGAGCTTCCGCCCGTCTGGGAGGCGTACGGGCGCTGGCCGTATCTCCTGGGCACCGACACCCAGGGCCGGGACGTGCTGTCAGCCATCCTCTACGGCTCGCGGATCTCCATCATCATCGGTATCAGTTCGGTGCTGCTGTCCCTGGCGGTGGGGCTGAGCCTCGGGCTGGTGGCGGGCTACTTCGGCGGGCTCATCGACAATGCGCTGATGCGGGTGGGCGATGTGCTGCTGTCCATGCCGACGATCCTGATCGCCATCCTGGTGAGCGCGGTGTTCCGGCAACTGCTGCCGGTGGAACTGCGGGAGGCCTTCTCGGCGGCGATCCTGGTGCTGGCCATCGCGTTGACCACCTGGGTGCAGTACGCCCGCACGGTGCGCGCCTCCACGCTGGTGGAGCGCAACAAGGAATACGTGCTGGCGGCGCGGCTCATCAAGGTCAAACCCCGGCGCATCATGCTGGCGCATATCCTGCCGAATACCCTGACGCCCATTCTCGTCGCCGCCACCCTGAATTTTGGCCTGGCCATTCTCATCGAGGCGACGCTGAGCTTCCTCGGCGTGGGTATGCCTCCCACCGAACCGTCGCTGGGCACCCTGATCCGCATCGGCAACCAGTTCCTGTTCTCGGGGTTGTGGTGGATCGTGATCTTCCCGGCCGCGCAACTGGGCCTCATCGTGCTGGCGGTGAACCTCATCGGCGACTGGCTGCGTGACGCCCTGAACCCCAAACTTCGCTGAGGCACCTTGTCATGAATAACGATCTGCTGATTACCAATGTGCGCCCCATGGCGGGCAGTGCCGTGGACGTGCTGGTCCGGGACGGATGCATCGCCGAACTGGGCGCCGGGCTCGCCGCCCCCGATGTGGAGCGGGTGGACGGGAATAACGCCATCCTGATCCCGGGGCTTGTGGAAGCCCACACCCATCTGGATAAATCCCTGCTGGGCCTGCCCTGGTACAAAAACGAGGTGGGGCCGCGCCTGATGGACAAGATCGACAACGAGCGGGAGAACAAGCAGCGCCTCGGGATAGAGCCCCAGCGCCAGTCCGAGCGCCAGGCGATCCTCTCGGCCGCCAAGGGCTCCACCCACATCCGCTCCCATGTGGACGTGGACACCACCCATGGTCTGGAGGGCATCCTCGGGGTGGCCGCTACCCAGGAGAAGCTCGCCGATGTTATCGACATCGAGATCGTCGCCTTCCCCCAGTCGGGGATGCTGATCCGCCCCGGCACGGTGGAACTGATGGAGCAGGCACTCGCCCACGGCGCCGACGTGGTGGGCGGGCTCGACCCCGCCGGCATCGACCGCGACCCCAAGGGTCATCTGGATACGATCTTCGCCATGGCCGAGCGCCACGGCAAGCCGCTGGATATCCACCTCCACGAGGCCGGCGAACTGGGCGCCTTTTCCATGGAGTTGATCATCGAGCGCACCGAGGCGCTGGGGATGCAGGGCCGGGTCACCATCAGTCACGCCTTCTGCCTCGGCATGAACAACCCGGCCTACGTCGCCGAACTCATCGACGGACTGGCCCGCGCCCGGGTGCATATCATGACCACCGGCCCGGCGGCCCGGCTCGCGCCGCCGGTGAAGCAACTGCGCGCCGCCGGCGTGGTGGTGTGCTCGGGTTCGGACGGCATCCGCGACACCTGGGGCCCCTACGGCAACGCCGATATGCTGGAGCGGGCCATGTTCGTGGGGCTGGCCAACAATCTCCGCCGGGACGACGAACTGGCGCTCGCCCTGGAGATCTGCACCCACGGCGGCGCGGAGGTGATGGCGCTGGCGGATTACGGGCTGGCGCCGGGCTGCAAGGCCGATCTGGTATTGCTGGCGGGCGAGACCGTCGCCGAGGCGGTGGTGACCCGGGCGCCCCGCAAGCTCGTGGTGAAGGGTGGGCGGATCACTGCCCGGGACGGCGTCAGCCAGCGGGCCGCGCCATGAGCGTGGTGCCGGGTAAGCGCCCCGACGGGCCACTGCTCATTACCGCCCGCTGGCTGATCGGTCATCGGGACGGGCGCCACGCCATCCTGGAGCACGGTGAACTGGTGATGACGGGCGCGGAGATCCAGTTCATCGGCCACGGCTATACCGGCGAGGTGGCCACCCGCATGGATTTCGGCGAGGCGGTGATCTGTCCCGGGTTCGTGGATCTGGACGCGCTGTCCGATCTGGACACCACCATCCTCGGCTACGACAACGGGCCTGCCTGGAAGAAGGGCCGGGTGTGGCCCCGGAGCTATATCCAGCGTGGGCCTTACGAGATGGTCTCGCCGGAGGGGCTGGCCTTCCAGAAGCGCTTTGCGTTTGCGCAACTGATCCGTAACGGCATCACCACCGCGCTGCCCATCGCCTCGCTGTTCTACCGGGAGTGGGGCGAGACCGTGGCCGAGTTCGAGGCTGCTGCCGAGGCTGCCGCGGAACTCGGTCTGCGGGTGTATCTCGGCCCAGCGTATCGCACCGGCAATCAACTGGTGGAGGAGGACGGGCGCATCGAGACGATGTTCGACGAGGCCCGGGGCCTTGCCGGGCTGGACGAGGCGGTGGGTTTTTGCCGGCGGCTGGAGGGTAGCCACGGGGATCTGGTGCGCACCATGCTGGCGCCGGATCGCATCGAGACCTGCACTCCCGAATTGCTGCGCCGCACCGCCGCCGCCTCCCGGGATCTGAACGTGCCGGTGCGGCTGCACTGCTGCCAGTCCGCCACCGAGGTCGACATCGTCCGCCGGCTGCACGGCATGACGCCGCCGGCGTGGCTGGAGAGTCTGGATTTTCTCTCGGAACGGGCGCTGTTGCCCCACGGGGTGTACGTCTCCGGACGGGATTTGCAGATCATCCGCGACAGCGGCGCCAGCATCGTCCACTGCCCGCTGGTATCGGCCCGCCACGGCTCGGCCATGGACAGCTTCGCGAGCTACCGGGCCATGGGACTGAACATCGCCATGGGTACCGACACCTGGCCGCCGGATATGCTGCTGAACATGCAACTGGGCATGATGCTCTGCCGGCTGCGGGCGGGTAGCGTCAGCGCCTGCCGCAGCGAGGATTATCTCGACGCCGCCACGCTGGGGGGCGCGGAGGCGCTGGGCCGGGCGGATCTGGGGCGGCTGGCGCCGGGCTGCAAGGCCGATATCGCGGTGATCGACCTGTCCCGCACCCTGCAAACTCCCGACCCCGTGCAGAGCCTGCTGACCGGCGCCAGCGGGCGGGATGTGCGCAGCGTGTTCGTGGACGGGCGGCTGGTGATGCATGATCGAACGATTCCCGGCTTCGACGAGGCCGCCGAATTCGCCCGCGCCCAGGCCCAGTTCGACGAGGTGATCCGACGTTATCCGGACCGGACCCTGGGGCATCCGCCGGTGGCGGAGATCTTCTCCAGCAGTTATCCGCGCTGGGAGGCGAACCCATGACCGATCCCATCCTCGAAGTCCGCGACCTGCGCGTGGAATTCCCCACCCGCCGCGGCATCCTCACCGCCGTGGACGGTATCAGCCTGGATATCCGCCCTGGCGAGATCCTCGGCGTGGTGGGCGAGAGCGGCGCGGGCAAGAGCATGACCGGCATGGCGGTGCTGGGCCTGCTGGAGCCGCCGGGCCACATCGCCGGGGGCGAGATTCGCCTGGCCGGGCGGCGCATCGATAATCTTTCCGAGCGCGAGTTACAGAAGATCCGCGGCGCCGAGATCGGGGCGATCTTCCAGGACCCGCTCACCAGCCTGAATCCTCTGTTCTCGGTAGGCGACCAGCTCATGGAGACCATCCGCATCCACACCGGCTGCGACCGCAAAGCCGCCCGGGAGAAAGCCCTGTCACTGCTGAAGGAGGTGGGCATCCCCGGTGCCGGGGCGCGCATCGACCATTATCCCCACCAGTTCTCCGGCGGCATGCGCCAGCGGGTGGTCATCGCCCTTGCCCTCTGCGCCGAGCCGAGGCTCATCATCGCCGACGAGCCCACCACCGCGCTGGACGTGTCCATCCAGGCCCAGATCATGGCATTGCTGAAGCGCCTGTGCCGGGACCACGGCACTGCCGTGATGCTGGTCACCCACGACATGGGGGTGATCGCCGAGACCGCCGACCGGGTGGCGGTGATGTACGCCGGACGACTGGTGGAGGTGGGGGCGGTGCTGGACGTGGTGAAGCAGCCCCGGCACCCCTACACCCGGGGCCTGATGGGCAGTATTCCGAGCCTCCACACCCGGGTGGAGAACCTGACCCAGATCGACGGCGCCATGCCCAGGCTCGACGCCATGCCGCCGGGTTGTGCGTTCCACCCCCGCTGCGTGGAGGCCGGCCCCCGTTGCGGCCGGGAGCGGCCGTTGATCGACCGACAGAATGCGGCCTGCTGGCTGCACCAGGGAGGTGTGGGATGACCCAGGATCAACCCCTGCTGCAAGTGAAAAACCTCAGCCGGGTGTTCGACGTCTCGGCGCCGTGGCTGAACCGGGTGCTGGAGCGCCGGCCCCGCCAGTGGCTGCGGGCGGTGGACGACGTGAGCTTCAGTATCCGGCCCGGCCAGACCGTGAGCCTCGTGGGCGAGAGCGGTTGCGGCAAGTCCACCATCGCCCGGCTGGTGGTGGGGCTGTACCGGCCGAGTGGCGGCGAGATCCGCCTCGCCCGGGACGACTTCCGGGTGCAGATGATCTTCCAGGATCCCTACGCCAGCCTCAATCCCCGCTGGCGGGTGCGCGATATCGTCGCCGAGCCGATCCTGACCCTGGGGTTGCTGAGCGGTCGCGAGGCCGTGGAGAAGCGGGTGGCGGAGTTGCTGGGCACCGTGGGACTCGGTCCCTCGGACGGCGAGAAATACCCCCACGAGTTCTCCGGCGGCCAGCGCCAGCGAATTTCCATCGCCCGGGCGCTGGCCGGCGAGCCCGAGTTTCTGGTGTGCGACGAGCCCACCTCGGCGCTGGATGTATCGGTGCAGGCGCAGATCCTGAATCTGATGAAGCGGCTCCAGAAGGAGCTGGGGTTGACCTACCTGTTCATCAGCCACGATCTGTCGGTGGTGCGGCATATGTCCGACGTGATCGCGGTGATGTATCTGGGGCGCATCGTGGAGATGGCCCCCACCGAGCGGTTGTTCGCCGATCCGCAACATCCCTACACCCGGATGTTGCTGGACACCATCCCGGATCTGGAAGCGCCCAAGCGCGACCGGGTACCCATGGCCGGTGAGGTGCCGAGTCCCATGGATCCGCCGTCGGGATGCGCCTTTCATCCCCGCTGTCCGCTGGCCATGGAGCGTTGCCGGGCGGAGCGGCCCGGGGCGGTGGCGCGCTCTGATGCCGGGGAGGTAAGTTGTTTCGCGGTGGCGCGGGCGCGGGCGGCGGCCTGAGCGGTCCGTGGAGTGAGCAGTCCGTAGGGTGGGTGAGGAGCAACGCGGCGAAACCCACCATCAGGGAAGTGACCACCGACAGTGGCCTGTTTCCTGGACGGTGGGTTTTGGCGCCCTGGCGCCTGCACCCACCCTACGCAGAAACACTTATCAACGACCCCGCACCGGCGGCGGCTCGAAGGCCGTCACCGGCGGCACCTCCCCTGTGACACGTTCCACCTCCACCAGCGTGCTGTGGGCGCTCGGTCCCTGGGCCAGCCGCGAGGTGCCCCGGTCGCGGGTCAGCAGATTCGGATTGCCGTGCTTGTCCAGCGTGCCGATCCGCCCCGGCTCCAGCGGGTCGTACCAGGCACCGGTGGCCAGTTGCACCACCCCGGGGCGCAGGCGCTCGCTCAGCACCGCCCCGGCCAGACACGCGCCCCGGTCGTTGTGGATCCGCACCACGTCGCCAGCGCGGATGTCGCGGGCGGCGGCATCCATGGGGTGCAACACGATGGGCTCGCGCCCGGCCACCTTGGCCTCGCGGCTGGTGACGCCCTGATCCAGTTGACTGTGCAGCCGGGTGGCCGGCTGGCAGGAGATCAGGTGCAGGGGATAGCGCCTGGCCAGTTCACCGCCCAGCCATTCATCGGGCGCCAGCCACACGGGATGGCCGGGGCAGTCCGGGTAGCCGAAGCCGGCGACGGTCCGCGAGAAGATCTCGATCCGGCCCGAGGGGGTGCGAAGCGCACGGACCTCCGGGTCGGCGCGAAACGCCGCCAGAAACACCCGGGATTCGGGAGGCGTGGGCAGTTCCAGATAACCCTGCTCCCAGAACGCCTCGAAATCCGGCAGGCTCATCTGCTGGGCGGCGGCCCGCTGGCGGGAGACGTTGTAGAGATAGCGCAGCCAGTCCATCTCCGTGCGATCCTCGGTGAAGCGCTGGCGCAACCCGAAGCGCTCGGCGATGCCGGCGCAGATGGCATGGTCGTCGCGGGCCTCGCCCACCGCCGGGATGGCCCGGCGCATGGCGATGGCGAATCCATCCCGGGGATTGCAGCCGATGTCGTTGCGCTCCAGCGCGGTGGTGGCCGGCAGCACGATATCGGCGTGGCGGGCCAGCGCGTTCCACCAGCGCTCGTGGACCACCACGGTCTCGGGTTGTTGCCAGGCCCGCAGCAAGCGGTTCAGATCCTGGTGGTGGTGGAAGGGATTACCGCCGGCCCAGTACACCATGCGGATATCCGGGAGCGGCAGGCGCTGGCCGTCGTAGTCCAGGCTGCCGCCCGGGTTCAGCAGCAGATCGCTGATCCGCGCCACCGGGATGAAGTGCTGCACCGGATTGCGGCCCTGCTCCAGCGCCGCCCACGGCACCCGCCCGGCGGGGTGGCCGATGCCGTGCAGGGCGCCCATGCCGCAACCGATCCCGCCCCCCGGCAAGCCCAGTTGCCCCAGCATGGCCGCCAACGTGATGCCCATCCAGTAGGGCTGCTCGCCGTGCTCGGCCCGTTGCAGGGACAGGCTCAGGGTGATCAGGGTGCGCTGCCGCGCCATGCGCCGGGCGAGATCGCGGATGGTCCCGGCCGGGATACCCGACAGCCCGGCGGCCCAGTCAGCGTCCCTGGGCTGGCCATCCCGCTCGCCCATGAGATAGGCCCGGAAATGCTCGAAGCCCACGCAGTAACGGGCCAGGAATGCCTCGTCGTGCAGCCCCTCGCGCACCAGCGTGTGGGCCAGCCCCAGCATCAGGGCGGTGTCGCTGTTGGGGCGCGGCGCCAGCCACTGGGCGTCCAGAAAATCCGCCGCATCACCGGCCACCGGGCTGATGTTGATGAACTCCACCCCCCGATTCCGGCAGCGCTCCAGCCAGTGGCGGGTATCGTGGCTACCCACGCCGCCCGGGTCCACCTGGGAATTGCGCGGCGCCATGCCGCCGAACATCACCACCAGTTCGCCGTGCTCGGCCAGGGTGTCCCAGCCGGGGGACTCCCGCAGCCATTCCCAGAAATTGCCCAGCACACGGGGCACCACCACCTCGGCGGCGGCGTAGCTGTAGGTGTTCACCGAGTAGGTGAAACCCCCCAGCAGGTTCAACAGCCGCCGCAACTGGCCCTGGGCATGGTGGAAGCGCCCGGCGCTGGCCCAGCCGTAGGAACCGGCGAACAACGCCTCGTTACCGTGATGCTGCCGCACCCGCTGGAGTTCCCCGGCCACCAGATCCAGCGCCGTGTCCCAGTCCACCGCCACGAAGGGCTCGGCTCCCCGGCCCTCGGTGAGTCGGCGCGGTCCATGGCGCAGATAACCCTCGCGCACCATGGGCTGGCGGATCCGCAACCCATCGTCCACGGTATCCAGCAACGAGCGGCCGATGGGGGAGGGGTCGCGGTCCCGTGCGAAGGGTTCCACGGCGCTGATGCGCTGCTCGCGGGTCTGCACCCGGTAGGTGCCCCAGTGAGTGGCGGTAAGAGTGTGTGGTGGACGGGAGGACATGGGAACGGCCCAATCTGGCGAATCGAGGGGGTAGACTAGAAGCCCCGCCGGAAGGGATCAAGCGACAGTGCGGATTCCGGTAGACTGAATCTCCGACAATAACAGCCACCGAGGACAACCCATGAGCGAGGTACTGGCCCTGACCCGCGATCTGGTCCGCATCGACTCCCGCAGCTTCGTCTCCACCCTGCCGGTGATGGAACGGCTGGAACGGGAACTGACGGGCTTTGCGGTGGAGCGGGTGGATTACGAGGACGAGCACGGCGTGGCCAAGCGCTCGCTGGTGGCCTACCGGGGCGACGCCGCCCCGGTGCTGGCCTTCTCCGGGCATCTGGATACGGTACCGGACACCGGCTGGAGCCGCGATCCCTTCGAGCCCACGGTGCAGGGCGGTATCCTCCACGGCCTCGGCAGCACCGACATGAAGGGGCCGGTGGCGGCCATGACCCGGGCGGTGCTGGATAACCCGGCTCTTCCGGCCATGCTGATCATCACCGCCGACGAGGAGATCGGCAAGGCCGGTGCCCGCTCGGTGGTGGAGCGCAGCGAACTGGTGCGCCGGTATCCGCCCCGGGCCATGGTGATCGGCGAGCCCACCGGGCTTCGCTGCGTGCGCGGCCATAAGGCCAATATCAGCTTTATCGTGGAGGCCCACGGCATCCAGGCCCATTCCTCCACCGGCGAGGGGGTGAATGCCAATATTCAACTGCTGCCGTTTCTGATGACGGTGCGGGACTGGGCGATGCGGCTACGCGAGGAGGCCGGGTGGCGCGATCCCGCCTACCAGCCGCCCTATCCGGATTTCAACTTCGTCATCGACAACCACGGCACCGCCGCCAACGTCACCTGCGCCCGCGCCACCTGCCGGATCAAGTTCCGCTACACCCGCGCCAACGACCCGGAACCGGTGGTGAACGCCATGGCCGAGGCCGCCGAGCGCCAGGGATTGCACCTCACCATGCTGCGCGACGGCAGTCCCCCGGAGTTACCGGAGGATCATCCGCTGGTGCGCCTCGGCGCCGAATTGAGCGGCGAATCCGCCATCACCGTGCCGTTTGGCACCGACGCCTCGGTGTTGCAGGCGCTGTGTCCGGTGATCGTCATGGGACCGGGTAGCATTGATGACGCCCACAAGCCCACCGAGAAGCTGGCGGTGGCGGAACTGGAGCGGGCGGTGGATCGCTACGGTGAACTGCTGCGACGGGTGGCGGCCGGGGCGCTGGCATCATGAGCGAGTCGGTCACTGCCCCGGAGATCAACTGGCACGTCCGCCCCTACCGGGCCGGCGACGAGCAGGCCCTGCCGGATCTGGCCGAGGTCAGCAACGGCTACCGCATGGATCCGGCTTTCTGGCGCTGGCTGTTTCGCGACAACCCGGCCGGCGAGGCGCCCATCTACTTCGCCGACGACCACGGCCGGCTGGCCGGTCATTACGCCATCGTGCCGTTCCGGCTACGCATCCAGGGTCGCGAGCGGATCGCCTATCAGGGGCTGGAGGCCATGACCCACCCGGACTACCGTCGCCAGGGCATCATGTTGGCGCTGGCCCAGCGGGCCTATGCCGACGTGGCCCGGGAGGGAGGCGATCTGATCTACGGCTTTCCCAACACCAACTCCATCGGCGGCTTCCTCAAGCACCTGGAATTCTTCACCACCGAGGCGCTGCCGGTGGTGGTGCGCCCGCTGGATCTACGTCGGGTGCTGGCCCACCAGCGGGGCCAGGGCTGGCAGGCGCGGCTGGGGGGCGCGGCCGGGCAGTGGGGCTGGGACCAGCTATGGAAATTGCAGATGCGGCCCGGGGTGACGGTGACCGAGGTGGAGGCATTTCCCGACGCGGTGGATGGACTCTGCGCCCCGGTGCTGGCGGGGATGCCCAACGCGGTGGTGCGCGATCGGGCCTTTCTGAACTGGCGCTACGCCGCCCATCCGTTGCGTCGCTACCGGATCTATCTGGCGGAACGCGATGGGGCGTTGCGGGGTTACTGCGTCACCGGGCGCTTCGATTTCCGGGGTTTGGAAGTCGGGGTGTTGCTGGATCTGTTCGGTGAGCCGACGGACACGGCCGCGCTCGGCGCGCTGGGCAGCCGGGCGCTGCTGGATGCCCGCGCCGAGAACCTGCCGGCGGTGGCGGCCATCATCAACGCCGCCTCGCCGTTCCGGGCGCTGCTGCGGGGACTGGGGTTTCGCTACACTGCCCGCAGCTTTCCGTTCATCGTGCGGGTCAACGGCCCTGGAATCGGCCGCGAGGAGATCGCCCGCGCCGGGGACTGGTACATCGGCTTCGGCGACTCGGATTTCGTCTGATCACACTCACAGGGAGGGACGAATATGGCCTGGAATCGGCTGCAATGGCTGGGATTGGTGCCGGTGGTGCTGGTGGTGCATAACGCCGAGGAGGCGCTGACCCTGTCGGCCTATCTGGGCCGCTTGCAGGCCCTCATGCCGGTCTGGCTGGAGAATATGGTGGGCGGCACCGTGTCCCTCAAGCAGGGCTGGCTGGCGTTGATCCTGGTGAGCCTGGTGGGGTTGTTGATGGGTCTGCCGGTGGGCATGAAACGCGAGGACCGGCTGGCGCTGTTCCTGCCGCTGGCGGTGCTGGCGGCGCTGTTGTTGAACGTGGTCTCGCATCTGGTCATCGCCGTGCGGCTGGGAGGTTACGGCCCGGGGCTGGTCAGCGCGCTGTTGCTGGTGTTGCCGTTTTCCCTGTGGCTGTTGCAGCGGGCGTGGCGGGAGCGCTGGCTGTCACCGAGGCTGCTACTCAGCCTGCCGCTGGCGGCGCTGGTGCTGCACGGGCCGGTGTTGCTGGGGCTGCTGGCCATGGCCCGGGGACTGGCGGGGCTGCGCTGAGTCGGCCCGGGTCTCAGCGGTTGTCCGGCAGGGCGTCCGGGTCCACGTGATCGCCCAGCGAGTCCCGCTCCCAGCGGCCATCCTCGCGCTGGCGGAACTCCTGGGTCACGGCCTGCCAGCCGCGCCGGTCGGCATCCTCCCGGGCGCTCTGCTCGTCCTGATAATCCTGCGAGGCATGGGCCCGTTCCCAGGCGTGGTTGAAGGCGTCCAGATACAGGGACTGGGCCTCCTCGGGGAGGCTCTGGCGGATTCCGGCGGGCAGATCCTGGATGTTCCGATACTCGTGTTTCATCAATCCTCCTCAGGAGGTGGGCCAGTACGGCGGGATGCCGTAGTGCTCGAACAGACGGCGCAGATTGGTGCTGGACAGATCCAGCGACTGCTCCCCGGTGAGAGAGGGAAACTCGCCCAGCAGGCGGGTATCCACCAGCAATTCGAACACCTCGTCGGCGTCGCTCCAGCCCAGCGCCTCGAAGGGCAGCGGCGCCGGGGCGCGGTTCAGGCGCTGCACGGCCACATAGGCCACGTGGCCATGGTTCAGATCCAGCATCACGTTGCCGATCTCGCCGATGGCCTCGCCCAGCCGGTCGATGATCCGGGCGCCCTCGATGCGCCGGGCCGGGGCGGTGCTGTCGTTGGACAGTACCGATACCACCTTGCGGCCCACCAGCAACTGGGTGCTATGGTGGACCGGCGCGGTGGGGGCCGCCATGGGCTCGCTATCCACCACCGGACGGGGCGCCACGTAGTAGTCCACGATGCTGGAAAATACATTGGGCAGGGTGATATCCATCAGCCGCTCCCGGGCGATGCGGGGCGCTTTCTGGAGTTTTTCCTGGCCGCCATCGAAGCGAAGGGTGCTGCCGTCGGCCGACAGACTCAGCGCCGCCCACGGCACCGCCACCAGTTCCTCGCCGATGTCCAGACCCTCGCCGCTGCCGAGGACCACGTAATCCAGGTTGCCGGTGTCCAGATCCACCATGAAATACTCCAACTGGCCGGCGGGCTGGCCGTCGTCGGTGTGGAAATCCAGTTCGATGAACCGGTCGGCGGCCAGCAGATGGATGGGATCCAGATTGGCCGTGGGTTCGGTGGTGGGCGGGGTGGGTGTATCGGTCTGGGCCAAAACGGCCACCGGGTAGGCCATCCACAGGGCCAGGATCAGGTTGAAGAGTCGCATGGCAGGAATTCTCCTGGAGTCGGGAGCGTCGTCGCCGCATTACTGCGGGAATTTGTCAGCAGACCCTGTGCCAGGATTTTTTGGCATCAAAAACAATGGTTTTTCTCAATAGTCCGGAAAATTTTGTAAGCTCTACAAGCTTCTCCATGTAAGCCGTGCCGGTTTCGCGGGAGTGATACCTCATGCAAGGCGGTGCACCATGGAGGCGCCTTGATGCCAGCAAACGGTGCGCGGGAATGCCCGATGATGCCGTGGGCCTCCGGTAAGCCACTGATTTTTAATTTTGAATGCAAATTGTGTCGCGCTGGCACGGAATTATCTAGGCAATGGGTTCGGTATCCCTACTCCGGAGAGCCTGCTCATGTCCAACAAGCCCACCGTATCCGTCCAACCGTCCAGCGAACAACAGCTCATGGGCCGCCGCGAATTCCTCTGCCATTGCTGCGCGGGCGCGGGCGCGGGAGCCGCCATGCTGGCTGGCATCAACTACCCGGCCCTGGCCAGCAGCACCACCTTCAAGGCCACCCACGGCAGTGGGCTTTGCAACCTGGCGATCTTTCTCGCCCACCAGCGCAAGCTGGCCGAGAAGTACGGTGTGCATCTGGAGTTCGTGAACTCCCCCACCACCGCCGACGTGGTGACGATTTTCGGCTCCGGACAGGTGGATCTGTCCTCCATTCCCTACACCAATTTCTTCACGCTGGTGGACAAGGGCGCGCCGGTGAAGATCATCGGCGGCACCGGTGCCGAGGGCTGCATCATCGTCGCCCAGCCCGGTATCGACAGCGCCGAGAAGCTCAGGGGCAAGACCCTCGCCACCTTCCAGGCCGATACCCTGGAGGTGCTGCCCTACGACTGGCTGAAGGCCCACGGGGTGGACTGGCAGGAGGTGGACGTGCGCTTCATGGGGACCTCTCCGGAGCTGGCCCAGGCCTTCATCAACGGTGCGGTGGACGCCATCTGCCATATCGAGCCCTACGCCAGTCAGGCGCTGGAGGCCGTCGACGGCGCGGTGTTGCTGTCCGATGGCACCGACGTCTACGGCAACTACTACACCGACTGCGTGATCGCCGCCTCCGAGCGTATCATCACCGAGCACCGGGACGAGGTGAAGGGTCTCCTGAAAGCCCTCATGGAGGCTCAGCTCCAGTCCGAGCGGGATCGCGTATCGGCCTTGCGGGACACCGTGGGCACCTACTACAAGACCGATTTCGAGACCGCGTTGGATGCCTCCACCAAGCAGTTCCTGATGGTGGATCAGCGGCGTATGCAGCAGTTCATGATCGATCGCTCGGTGTCTCTCACGGAACTCGGCTATACCCGCGCCCCCATCGACGAGAGCGCCTTCGACTGGTCCATGCTGGACGAGGCCATCGCCGAGGAGCAGGAACTGTATCGCTCCCTGATCGTGGTCTGAATCCGGGAGGTTGCCCCTGATGATGGCGAGCCTGGGACAACGTGGCGCGGCCATGGGCTGGTGGCTGGTATCGGTGGCGCTGTTCGTGGTGCTGTGGGAAGCGGGCTATCTCGCGGGTCTCTACAGCGCCGATGTGTTGCCGCCGCCGAGCCTGTTCCTGGGTAACTTCCACGAGCAGGCCATCCACTTCGACACCGGCCACCGCATCGTCGGCCAGCAACGGGCCAGCAGCGTGTGGCTGGGCATCATGAACACCGTGGCCGCCACGGTGCTGCGGGTGCTGGCGGGCCTTGGCCTGGGCTTCGTGCTGGGGGTGGCCACCGGGGTGCTGGTGCGATACATCGGCCTGTTCGGCAAACTGGTGCTGCCCACCCTGACCCTGCTCGCCCCCATCTCGCCGTTTGCCTGGCTGCCGGTGGCGGTGTTCATGCTAGGGGTGGGCAATGCCCCGGCGATCTTCCTGGTGTTCGTGGCGGTGTATTTCATCATCACCCTGGCCACCATCGCCGAGATCGACACGGTGCCCCATACCATGGTGCAGGTGGCGCGGATCATGGGGGCGGACCGCCGCGCCCTGTACCGCCACGTGGTGTTGCCGGCGATCCTGCCGGGGCTGTTCATGATCCTGCGCATGAATCTGTTCGCCGCCTGGATGGTGGTGCTCATCGCCGAGTCGGCGGGCACCTCCCACGGCCTCGGCGCGGTGATCATGCTGGCGCGCAATACCGCCAACAGCGATCTGGTGTTTCTCGGTTTCGTGGTGGTGGGGATCGTCGGCTTCGTGTTCGACGGGTTGCTGCGGATCGTGCAGCGGCGCCTGCTGTACTGGCTGCCGGCGGAGCCGGCGGCCCTGAAGGTCTGAGGAGGACGACAACCATGAGCGTCGTGGAAACCCTCGCCAGCCCCGCCCGCCGCTCGAAGCGGCGGCTTCGCTTGCCTGGATCGCTGCAATCGGCCTTCTGGTGGCTGGCCTCGGTGGGTCTGTTCGCCGGGATCTGGGAACTCTGCTGGTACTTCGGCTGGCTGAATCCCATGCTGATGCCCCCGCCCCACATGTTCCTCCAGGATTTCCTGGCGCAGGGGCGGTTCTTCGACAGGGCCACTCGTATGGGCAATCCCAGCGCCTACCGGATCGCCAGCACCGTGGCGGCGGTGGTGGCGGCCTCGGCCATGCGGGTGCTGGTGGGGCTGGCGGTGGCCTTCGTGGCGAGCCTGGCGGTGGGGTTACTGGTGCGTTACACGCGTTGGGTGGCGCGGCTGGTGGTGCCGGTGGTGCAACTGCTCGCCCCGGTGTCGCCGGTGGCGTGGTTGCCGGTGGCGCTGCTGCTGTTCGGGGTGGGGGATCTGCCGGCGATTTTCATGGTGTTCATCGCGCTGTTCTTCATCATGACCCTGGCCACCGTGAGTCTGGTGGATGCGGTGCCGGCGCGTTATCTGCAGGTGGCGCGCAATCTGGGCGCCAGCCGCTCGCAGGTGTTCCTGCGGGTGATCCTACCGGCGATCCTGCCAGGATTGTTTCTGGTGCTGCGACTGAATCTGTTCGCCGCCTGGATGGTAGTGCTCATCGCCGAGGCGGTGGGGGTGGGCGGCGGTCTCGGGCTGGTGGTGATGATGGCCAAGAACACCTTCGATGCGCGGCTGGCGTTTTTCACCATGGCGGTGATCGGGGTGGTGGGTTTCGGGCTGGACGTGCTGCTGCGCCAGATCCAGCGCCGGGCGCTGTACTGGATGCCTGCCGGTGGCATCCCACGTTGATAGACGAGGTGACCGTGAACGAGATCGCACAACAGGCCCCGGCGCTCCACTGCGCGGGGGTCGGCAAGACCTGGGCCGAGGGCACCCCCCGGGCCCTCACCGCCCTCACCGACATCGAACTGACAGTGGGCAGGAACGAATTCATCGTGCTGCTCGGTCCCAGCGGCTGCGGCAAGAGCACCCTGCTGTATCTCATCGCCGGGCTGGAGCGCCTGAGCGCCGGACAGATCCACAGCCACGGCCAGCCCATCCACGGCCCCGACAGCGACCGCAGCCTGATCTTCCAGGAATCCTCCCTGTATCCCTGGCTGTCCATCGCCGACAACGTCAGCTTCGGGCTGAAACTCAGGGGCGTGGCCCGCGCCGAGCGGCGCCGGGTGGCGGCGGAATACCTGCAAGAGGTGGGGCTCGGCGATGTGCTGGACAAGCGCCCGGACGAACTCTCCGGCGGTATGCGCCAGCGCGCCGCGGTGGCCCGGGCGCTGGCCATGCAGCCCAGCATCCTGCTGATGGACGAGCCCTTCGCGGCGCTGGACGTGCAGACCCGGGCCAAGCTGCAGGGTTTTCTCACCAAAATCTGGCGCGACAGCGGGGCGTCGATCCTGTTCGTCACCCATCATATCGACGAGGCCATCGCGCTGGCCGATCGCATCGTGGTGTTCACCGCCCGGCCCGGACGGATCAAGGCGGTGGTGCCGGTGGAACTGCCCCGGCCCCGGGATCTCAGGAGCGCCGAGGGTCATGCCCTGCACGATCGGTTGACGGATCTGCTGGCCGACGAGGTGGACCGGGCCTTCGCCGAGCAGGAAAATCTGCCCGGGGTGGCCTAGATTTCCCGGTATTGCCCACGAGGAGTTCCCCATGAGCGCATCGTTGATCCGTGCCAGACACATCATCTGCCGGGTCCTGGATCGCCACACCATCGAGATGCACGATGATGCGGCCATCTATCAGGACAACGGCATCATCCAGGCCATCGGCCCGTTTGCCGAGTTGAGCGTGCGCTACCCGCATGTGCCGGTACTGGGCTCGCCGGATCATGTGATCCTGCCGGGGTTTGTCAACAGCCATCATCATGTGGGGCTCACGCCGTTGCAACTGGGCTCGCCGGATCATGCCCTGGAACTCTGGTTCGCCAGCCGCATGGGCGCCCGGCGGGTGGATCTGTACCTGGACACCCTGTACTCGGCGTTCGAGATGATCGAGTCCGGCATCACCACCGTGCAGCACCTGCACGGCTGGATGCGCGGCGGTCCCACGGCGATCCACGAGGCGGTGGCGAAGATCCTCGGGGCCTACCGGGACATCGGCATGCGGGTGTCCTACTCCCATGCCCTGCGCGACCAGAACCGGCTGGTGTACGAGGCCGACGCGGATTTCGTGAAGCGCCTGCCCGGCGAACTGCGACCGGCCATGGTGGAATGGTTCGACGGCGTGAGCCTCACCCTGGATGAGCAGATGATTCTGTTCCGGGAAATATTTCAGCAATACCGCGACGACCCCCGCCAGCGCATCCAGCTGGCGCCGGCCAACCTGCACTGGTGCTCGGACGCGGCGCTGGAGGCGCTCGGCGACGCCTCCGAGGAATACCAGGCGCCCATGCACATGCACCTGCTGGAGACGGCCTACCAGAAGGAGTACGCTCGCCGCCGCACCGGCACCACGGCGGCCCGCCATCTCCATGAATTGGGCCTTCTCGGCCCGCGCCTGACCCTGGGCCACGGGGTCTGGCTGAACGAGGCCGATATCGAACTGGTGGCCGACACCGGCACCCACATCTGCCACAACTGTAGCTCCAACCTGCGCCTGCGGAGCGGCGTGGCGGCGCTGAACGAGTGGGAGGCGCGGGGCGTGCGGGCTGGCATGGGGCTGGACGAGGCCGGCATCAACGACGACCGGGACATGCTCCAGGAGATGCGCATGGTGCTGCGGCTACACCGCGAACCCGGCATGGACGACCGGGTGCCCACCTGTCCGCAGGTGCTGCGCATGGCCACCGAGCATGGTGCCCACACCACGCCCTTCGGCGACAGCATCGGCGTGCTGGAACCCGGACGGGCGGCGGATATGGTGCTGATCCGCTGGTCGCAACTGGCCTATCCGTATCTGGATCCGGCCATCCCGGTGGTGGACGCGGTGGTGCAGCGGGCCAAGTCCGAGGGGGTGGACACGGTGCTGGTGGCGGGCGAGCCGATTTTGAAGGACGGACGCTTCACCCGGGTGGACAAGCAGGCGATCCTGGCCGAGCTGGCCGAGAGCCTCAGCCGCCCGCTCACGGCGGAGGAGGAGGCCCGGCGCAAACTCGGCACGGCGGTGTTTCCCCATGTGAAGCGCTTCTACGAGGGCTATCTGGACGGGCAGGAACGCGAGCCGTTTTACAAGGTGAGTGCCCGGCGCTGAACAGGGTACGGGCGGGTGGTGGATGAATCTTGCCCCGTGACGTTGGTCGATCAGGGCATAACATCCCACCAGTCACGAGGTGGTCATGCGTTTTTCCATTGTCCTGTCGCGCCTCGTTCAATGCCGTGGGCCTCGCTGACGGCGCCCGCCCCGGCAACTCTCCAGCACCCGCGCCAGAAACCCGTCGAATAGCTGCCCCACCACCGGCAGCACATCGTTCAGCCGGTGGTCGCCGTCCAGCACGTGCAACTCGCTGTGGGTCTCCCGGGCGAAATCGATGGAATGGCGCACCGGCACCACATCGTCGTGCCAGCCATGCACCACCGCGATGCGTCGGGTGCTGGGATGGTAGCGCTGGGCCCGGTAGCCCGGCATGTAAAACGCCGGGGCCATCAGGAACAGGCCGCGCACATCCAGGGTGTGGGCTGCCACGGTGGAGACATAACCGCCCATGCTGGAGCCCACCAGCAGCAGGTCGGGCTTGCCGCTGGCCAGATCCAGGAGTAGATCCACCCGGGCGTCCGGGTTGGGGATGGAGGAATAATCCGGGCTCTCCACCTGACAGTCCCGGCGCCGGGCGATCTCCGCAAGACCACGGATCTTGGTGCCCCACGGACCGCTTTCCTTGCCGTGGGCGAAATACACGGTGAGCATGACAGGCATTCCTGTATTGTTGGTTATGTCGATGCCCCGTCAGGCAACGAAACCGCAAAAAAGCTCAGGCGGGCTTGCCGGACCAGCGACCGGCGCCGCGCTCGCGGTAATAGGGTAGTTGATCCACCCGGGGTGTGTAGCGCCCGGCGTCGATGCAGTCCCGCACATGGCGGGCGATGTCCTCCAGCGGCGCGAACCACACATCGCCCTTGTCGTGCATGTACTGGATGAGTTTCTCCACCTGATGCCAGCGGGCCAGCCGCCCGGTGGCGAAGGGGTGCCAGACGCCGATCCACAGGCCACCGTATTCCCACATGGCGTCGAACTCCTCCCGGTACACCTGGACGGCCTCGGAGGGCGCCTTGATGGGCATCATGTAGTCCAGATCCATGCTCTGCACATACTGGGGCCAGTCGTCCACCCCCCAGTGGGCGGGCAACTCGATCAACTCGCCCCGTTCGTGGCGCAGCACATAGGGTACATCGTCGCCCATCAGCGAGGCGTCGTAGAGGAAGCCCTCCTGGATCAGCAGTTCCAGGGATTCCGCCGAGAAATTATAGAGGGGCGCCCGCCAGCCCCGGGGCCGCTGGCCGGTGAAGGCTTCGATGATCTCGATGCCCCGGCGCAGCCAGTGATGCTGCTCGTCGCGATCGGCCTCCCGGGGATTTTCATGGATATAACCGTGGTGGCCCACCTCGTGGCCATCGGCCAGCATGGCCTCCACCGCTTGCGGGTACTGCTCAATGCACCAGGCGGGCACGAAGAAGGTCTGGCGCATGCCGAAGCGTCGGTAGCTGGCGAGAATGCGCGGAATCGCCACCTCCGGGCCGTAGCGCAGCATGGACAGTCCCGACACCCGGGAAGGCGCGTCGGGGTGATCCAGGTGGATCAGGCTGTCGGCGTCCATATCGAAGGTGATGGCCACCGCGCAGCGGGCGCCACCGGGCCAGGGAACGGGATTGGCGATCATCGGGCTTCTCCGGGGTTGTGATGGGATACTCAGGTCATCACCGCGCCGCCGTTCACGCCCAGGGTCTGGCCGGTGATGAAATCGCCCCCCGGGCCGGCCAGGAACACCACCATTCTGGCGATCTCCTTGGGGCTGCCCACCCGCCTGAGTGGATTGCCCAGTTCCTTGGCCCGCCATTGCGGGTCCATGTGATCCAGATCCAGCAGCGGCGTGTCCACCGGCCCGGGGGCGATGGCATTGACCAGGATCCGCGGCGCGAACTCCCGCGCCCAGGAACGGGTGAGGCTGATGATGGCGCCCTTGGAGGCGCAGTACACGGAGAACTCCTCGCGCCCCAGATGGGCCAGTTCCGAGCTGATGTTGATCACCCGCCCGCTGCCCTGATGGTGCATCTGCCGCAGGCCCTCCCGGCCCACCAGGAAGGTGCCCCGCAGGTTCACCCCCACCACCCGCTCGAAATCCGCCACGGTGGTCTCCAGCAGCGGTTTATGCAGCGGCACGCCCGCGCTGTTCACCAGGATATCCAGGCTGCCGAAGGTGGCCACCGTGGCCTCCACCATGCGCCGGGCGTCGCGCTCGTCGGTGACATCGGCGTTGATGGCCAGGCTGTCGCCGTGCAGGCCCACCCGAGTGGCGTCGATGGTGACGATATCGGCCAGCGCCACCCGCGCCCCGACGTCGGCGAGCAACCGTGCGCTGGCCTGTCCGATGCCGCTGGCCGCGCCGGTGACCAGCGCCGTCTTGCCCGCCAGTTCCTTGCTCATGATTCCTCCGCCAGACCCGGCGACTCCGCCCGCCGGGCCTCGCGCCGGGTGATCGCCAGGATACGGTTGCGTAGATGCAGGAAGGCGTCGCTGTCCTTGGTGGCCAGGGTGCGGGGACCGGGCAGTTCCCGCGCCACCGGGATCACCTCCAGGATGCGCGCTGGACGGGCCGAGAATACCACGACCCGGTGGGCCAGCAGCACCGCCTCCTCCACGTCGTGGGTGACGAAGATCGTGGTCTTGCGCTCGGCGCGGTTGATCTCCAGTAGCTGGAATTGCAGGAACTCCCGGGTCTGGGCGTCCAGCGCCCCGAAGGGCTCGTCCATCAGCAGAATCTCCGGGTCGGCGGCCAGCGTGCGGGCGATGGCCAGCCGCTGGCGCATGCCGCCGGAGATGCGGTTGGGGTAGAAGCCCGCCACGTCGGCCAGTCCCACCAGCGTCAGATATTTCCGGGTAACGGCCGCGCGGGCGGCGGCGTCCAGATCGTTGCGGTAGCGGGTGCCGAAGGCGATGTTCTCCGCCACCGTGAGCCAGGGAAACGAGGAATAGGCCTGGAACACCATGCCCCGGCGCCGGTCCGGCTCCCGCACCGGTTCGCCCTCCAGCAATACCTCGCCCGAGGTGCGGGTCTCCAGCCCGCCGACGATGCGCATGAGGGTGGTCTTGCCGCAGCCCGAGGGGCCCAGAAACACCACGATCTCGCCCTCGGCAACGCCGAGCGATACCCCGTCGATGACCCGGATGGGAGTGGCGTGACCCTCCGGATGGAAGACCTTACTGACGTCGCGGATCTGCAGAAATTCCGTCCGGCTCATGTGCGCAGATACCGGAAATAACGCCGGTGGCCCAGCCGGATCAACTGGTCGGTGGCCAGCCCGATGATACCGATGGCGAGAATCCCGGCCATCACCTCGGGAGTCTTGACGAAGCGGCGCATGGACCAGATCACGTGGCCGATGCCGCTGTTGGCGGCGACGATCTCGGCGATGATGAGGTAAGTCCAGCACCAGCCCAGGGTGATCCGCAGATTATCCACGGTGCTGGGCAGCATGGCCGGGACGATGATGTCTTTCAGGATCGCCCGGGGCCTGGCCCCCAGGGTGAGCCCGGTCTCGATGTACTCCCGGGGCACCCGCTTGGTGTCGTCGGCCATCAGCAACACCAGTTGAAAGAAGGTGCCCATCCACAGCACGGCGATCTTCGAGGCCTCGCCGATGCCGAACCAGATGATCAGCAGCGGCACCAGCGCCGGCACCGGCAGATAACGGATGAAATCCACCACCGGTTCCGCCATGGCGCCCACCACCCGGTAGCAACTCATGAGGATGCCCAGCGGCACCGCCACCAGCACCGACAGCAGGAACGCCGCCCACACCCGGTAGATGCTGATCAGCACATCTTCCAGAAAGCCCCGCTCGGCGAACAACTGGTAGAGCGCCGCCACCACGCTCCACGGGGTGGGCAGAAAATCCCGCCGCACCCACTCGTTGATGGCGCTCAGGTGCCACAGGCCGATGAGTAGCAGAAAGCCGAGGCCCCCCAGTAGCCAATCGGCCTGGCGGCTGGAGTGGCCGCGGAAACGGAACAGGGCGCGCAGGGCGGTCAAGGCGTTGGTCCCGCCGGCAAACCGGGCTATGCCAGGCGCCGGAAAATCAACGCTCATGCCCCTCGAACAACCCGTTCACCAGACCGGCGTCCACATGATCGAGGTAGTTCAGCGGCGCATCCTGAAGATCCAGTGACACGTTGATCTCGTTCAGATCCTCGAACACCTGTTGCAGCCTGCCGGGTTCCTCGTCGGTGCCCATGAACGCCAGGGTATCCTCGTAACTGGTGTACTCCACCCCGGTCTCCAGCGCCTCCTTCATCTCGGCATCGGTGACGCCGTACTCCGGCGCCGACAGGGCGATGAATTGATCTGGGTCCTCCAGGTACAGATCGATGGCCCGGTAGATGCCCCGCAGAAAGCCCGCATAGACCCCGGGGCGGGCCGCCAGATCCTCGTCGCGGACGATGATCACGTCGGTGATCAGGCCGTCGAAATCCGCCGACGACAGCAACACGTGGGCGCCCTCCCGGCGGGAGTTGCGGACAATGGTGCCGAGCATGGGCTCCCATGTCGCCACCGCCGCCACCTCCGGATCCTCGAACACCGCCACCGAGTCGTCGGTGTTGATCAGTCGCACGTTCACTTCACTCATGTCGTGGCCCAGTTGCGCCAGCGCGTGCTGGGTCATCACCGTGCCGGGGTGGTTGATCTCGCCGGCGAAAGTCCTGCCCAGCAGATCCTCCACGCTCTGGACATCCCCCGCCGCCACCACCCCGTCGGCGCCCACCGACACGTCGATGGTGCCGATCACCGTGCCGGCGGTGTCGGGGCCGCGGGGCCGGGCCATGTACTCGCCGATGGTGCGCATGGTGCAATCCAGATCGCCGCTGTCGATGGCCGGTAGCACGTTGGCCCGGTCGTTGTCGAACACGGTGGTGACCTGGATACCCTCTGCCTCGAAATAGCCCAGTTTCTGGGCCACGAACACCGGCGCGAAGCCGAACCAGAAGGGAAAGGCACAGCGGATCGACTCCTGGGCGTGCAGCGGCGCGGCGAGGCCGAGGCACAGGACGAGCAGCACGCCCCGGGTGGGACGGGACAGGGTGGGCATGGTCGGGACTCCTGCTGGGGGTTCAACGGCGCCCGGTGCAAGTCATGTACCCGTGGCCGGGGGGGCGATCCGGCCGTCTCCAGAGGATTTTTGCGCGATATTCGGGCAGCGGCTATCCGTCTTTGCCCTGAAGTGGTGCGATTTATAATTTCTGAAACGGATACACCGACCCCAGTCCCAGAATCCGGGTGAGTTCATCCAGTGCCGCACGGCTCTCCTCAAGGAGCGCCGGATCCGCCAGATCCGCCAGGGTGAGCCGGTCCCGGTAGTGGCGGTCCACCCAGGCGTTGAGGATGGTGAGCAGGGAGTCATCCAGCAATACCGCGTGGTTCATGGCGGCCAGCTGGGTGTCGGTCAGCACCACCCGCAGCCTGAGGCAGGCCGGGCCGCCGCCGTTACGCATGCTCTGCTTGAGATCGAATACCCGGAGGGTGGTGACGGGATTGTCGCCCGCCACCAGCGCCTGGAGAAACTCCCACACCGAGGGCGTGCTGCGACATTCCTCGGGCAGGATCAGCGCCATCTCGCCGTCGGGCAGGGTGAGCAACTGGCTGTTGAACAGATAGGCGTTCACCGCATCGTTCAGGCTCACCTCACGTTCGCGCACCTGGATAAACTGCAACGATAGCTCGCCCGCCGCCCGCTGTAACTCGGTGAGCGTGGTGGGGGTATCGGCAAAGGCCAGCTCATGGAACAACAACAGCGGGCCGTTGCCCACCGCGATCACATCGTTGTGGAACACCCCGGCAGCGATGGCCGTGGGATTCTGCCGGGCGTACACCACCCGCTCCGGCAGCAGGCCATGGCGCCGGGCGATGGCCTCGCTGGCCTCGCGGGTCTGGCGGGCCGGATAGCGACCCGGCCGGTCGCCACTGTCGAAGCCCTCGCGCCCGTATACGAAGAACTCCACCCCCGCTGTGCCGTGTCCGGCGCACAGGCGCGTGTGGTTGGCGGCGCCCTCGTCGCCGAACTGCTCCACCGCTGGCAGCGGCTCGTGTACCGCGAAATGGCGGGGGTCGTGGAAGATGGCCCGGAGGATCGCGGTGGTGGTGGGCGGCTCCAGGGAGCGATGAAAATTCCCCACCAGATTGGCCGGGGTGAAATGCACCCGCCCGTCGCCGGCGTCCACCCCGGGCGATACCGTGGCGGCGTTGGCGGTCCACATGCTGGAGGCCGAACAACAGGCCGCCAGCACCCGGGGCGCCTCCCGCGCCGCCCGCGCCAGCACCTCCCGGTCCGAGCCGCCGAAGCCCAGTTGCCGCAGCACTCCCATGGCCGGCCGTTCCTGGGGCGGCAGCACCGCCTGCTTGAGTCCCAGCGCCATCAGCGCCTGCATCTTGGCCAGTCCCTGCCGGGCGGCCTCGCGGGGATTGGAGGGGGTCTGGACATTGCGCCCGGAGGCGATGTTGCCGTAGGCGAGGCCCGCGTAGTTGTGGGTGGGGCCGACGAGTCCGTCGAAGTTCACCTCGTGGACGGTCATGACTGGGTTCCTGGTGGCTGCTCGGGTGTTGCCGGTGTAGTGTAGCGGAGGTCGTCCCGGCGTATCGCCATCGGCACCCGGACGGTATCCCGCCCGCCCGTTTTCCCCCCTATCTCGTCACCGTCATCGGTTACCCCGCGCCGTGCCCGGGCTCCCCACCGTGGCGCCTGGCTGTTCTCGCCATTTTCAGAAATGGCCATTACCTGAATGCACGCTGAATTAATAGCTGGTTGGCAGATATGTCCGGTTTTCGAAAATAAAAATTTCTGTTCAGTTTGCATTCAGATCCATTCCCCTAGTATTGCCCTCGACGACCGAAAGAAATCAATCACGTTCGTCACAGGGGCCTGATCAGTTTTCTGTAAAGGCCAGGGAGAATCGTCGATAGTCATGCCGATAACGGTTTATTCGACGAATCCGATTCATCAAGATGCCAGTGCTTTTCTGCTAATGAGGATGATCGAAATGACGACCGTAACTGCCAAGCTTTTCCCCCTCGCCGCCACCGCGTTGCTGGTCGCCCTGAGCGTTCCGGTGATGGCCCAGACCAACCTGAACACCACCATTCAGGAGGGTCGGATCAACACCAACGACACTTTCCAACGGGGTGAGGAGAATGACAACGCCACCTATCAAGAGGGTCGGGACAATGCCAACCGCACCCGTCAGCGCGGCGATTACAACTGGAATGAAACCGGTCAATTCGGTGCCATCAATTACAATGAAACGGATCAGCGAGGCCGCCGGAATAATCGCGGTCATGGGCATAAAGATTAATCTCCCGAGTCTTCCGGAAGCCCACAGAGTAATCGCCGACGCTCCCGAATAAGGGCGTCGGCTTTTCCGAAATCCGGGTTGTTTTCAAACAGGGAGTGAATCGATGAAAACGCTTTTACTACCGGCGGGTCTTGTTTTGGTGATGGCGGCGCCCTGGGTCCATGCCGATGCCGATGGACGGCAGACCGGCGACCCCTGCATCAGCGTGAATATCCAGAACGACCGGGTGAATTACGCCAGCGTCGAGCAGAACTGCGACCGCAACATCAGCCGCACCGTACAGGCCGGCGAGCAGAACTGGTCCCAGACCATCCAGCAGGGCGAGGTGAATGACAACAAGGTCAGGCAATACCAGTACAACCGTTCCCAGTATTTCCAGCGTCTGCGTGAGCGCCGCTAATCGCTACCGCGAACCCGGAGGATGATCCCGATGCCGACCGTCACCGCCAGAGTGTTACCCCTTGCCGCCGTGCTGCTGGTGGGCCTGTCCAGCCCCGCCTGGGTGCTGGCCCAGAACACCAACACCACCATCCAGGAGGGCAAGGTGAACATCAACCACACCTTCCAGTGTGGTGATAGCAACGACAACGCCACCTACCAGGCAGGCAAGGTGAACATCAACCATACCAGACAACGCTGTGGGGATAGCCGCAACCAGACCGGTCAGTTCGGCGATGTGAACCACAACCGCACCGACCAGGGTAGAGGGACGCTGATGAGTGAATCCAGACGCCAGGGCGGTCATGGGCGCGGCGGCGCCAAGCGCTGAGCCCCCGGCCAATCACCGGGCGCTGTGGGGAATCACGCAGTCGCCCCGCGAACTTCAAGGGAGGGACCGACGGATGACATCAGACATGGGGTCCATGACCAGAACCAGTACCCGATTTACCGGCGTGGTGTTACTGGCCGCGCTGGCCGGTATGAGCGTGGTGGGGGCGGAAACCTTCAGACACGGAAATTCCACCACCGTCATTGAGCAACACGGCGGCAATGGCCAGAGCCAGTCCCGGGTGGAGCGTTACCGGGATGGTCAGAAAATCATCACCCGGGATGGTGGCAACACCGATATCACCATCCAGCGCCAGGGCGGCGGGCCGCGCCACGATGGTGGCAGCGCCCATCCGGATGAGCCCGATGATGGGTTTCTGAGGCGCTTTTTCCACTGGCGGTTCTCGGGTGTCGAGCCGGAACATGGAGATGGTGCCGCGCGGCGGGAGGATTTCCAGCAGCGCATGCACGAGCGTATGCGCCGGGACTTTCGCCGCTGAGCTACCCGCGGCGGCCCGATCCGCCGCCGGGTTCGCCGTGTTGCCACGCCGCCACGCTCAACCCAGCCGTTCACTCAACCACAGCGTCAGGGGCATGGTGAGCAGGCTCAGCAGGGTCTGAAGGGTGATGAGCGCCGCCATCAACGGCGCATCACCGCCCAGTTGCCGGGCCAGCGCATAGCCCGACGAGGCCGTGGCCACCGCCCCGTAGATCACCGCCACCTGCAAGGCCGCACCCGCCAGCCCAAGCCACCAGCCCAGCCCCACGATGGCCAGCGGACTCACCACCAGTTTGGCCCCGGCGGACAGCAGGAACGGTCCCATGGAAGTCTGCATGGCCTGCACCCGCAGACTCGCGCCGATGCATAGCAACACCGTGGGCAGCGCCGCCCGGCCGAGGATCTCCACCGTGTCATGGAGTACCGGAATCTCCCCGGCCGCGGTGGCGTTGACGCCGAAGCCCAGGGCGATGGCGATGATCAGCGGATTGCGGGCCAGTTCCCGCACAATGGTGGGCAGCAGCGTCGCGGTGCCCATGCCGCCGGGCTGGAGCATGGCCACCATGGCGGTCACCACCACCACGTTGGTCACCGGCACCAGCACCGAGGTGGCCAGCGCCGCCAGCGCCAGTCCCTCGTCGCCGTACAGCCGGGTGGCCACGGCGATGGCGACGAAGGTGTTGTGGCGCGCCGCCCCTTGCAGTACTGAACTGGCCGCGGGTGCGGCGAGTGTCAGCAGGCGGGCGCCCAGCAGCGCCGTCAGGGTGGCGGCGCCAAAGCCTCCCAGCAGCACCAGCGCGTAGCGCACCGGAAAATCTCCCGGCAGATCCATGCTGGAGGTGGTGTAGAACAAAAGCGCCGGGAACAACACCCAGTACACCAGTTTGTCGGCATAATTCCAGTATTCCTCGCTGGGAATGTGGTTGCGCCGCAGCAGGTGGCCGAGCACCAGGATCAGGAAGACGGGCAGGATGGCATAGAGGATGTCCAACATGGGGCAGCGCGCTTGCAAGGTGGGGAAACTGTGCTTTGCTAACCATAGACGAACATCCTCGTTTTCCCGAGGCAGTTTCCCATGATCAGAATATCCTGTCGGGGGCGCCGGCCGGCCCGGGCTCCCGTCTGCGTGTTCCCGTGTGTGCCTGCGCCTGTCTTCCATCATTGCCACGGAGCCCCTCCATGACCGACACCCTGCTTGTCCACGGCCGCTGGCTGATCACCGGCGCCGGCGCCAAGGATCCCACCCTGGAAGACGGTGCGGTGGCCATCCAGGCGGGCGAGATCGTGGCGGTGGACAGCCTCACCGCACTGCGCTCGCGCTATCCCGATGCGCGGCAACTGGGCGGGGAGGGCATGGCGGTGCTGCCGGGTTTGATCAACGCCCATCACCACAGCCACGGGGTGAGCAACCTCCAGCACGGGCGGGGTGATCGGCTGTTGGAGAGCTGGCTCATCAGCCTTGGTGCCACCCGCCCCGGTGATCCTTATCTGGATGCCCTGCTGAGCGCAGGCGAGTTGCTGCGCAGCGGCGTCACCAGCGTGGTGGATGTGGTGAGCGGCGGCGGGTTGTCCGCCGAGGCTTTCGACACGCTGTGCCGGCGCACTCTGGAGGGCTACGCCGAGGCCGGCATGCGGGTGGCGCTGGCCCCCGGTATCAGCGATCGCAATCACCTGCTGTGGGCCGATGAGCACGAGCGGGCCTTCGTGGAGGCCCTGCCGGAGGCCATCCGGGAACTGGCCCGGCGCCGGCTACCGGGGCCGCAGGCCATCAGCCGCGAGGAGTATCTGGCGGTGGTGCGGGGACTCCACTGGGACTACCGGGAACAGCCGCGCCTGGACATCTGGTTCGGCCCACCCGCGCCGGGCTGGGTCTCCGACGGGTTCCTGCTGGCCATTGCCGATGCGGCCGCCGGTCTCGGCACCCAGATCCAGACCCATGCGCTGGAGTCCCTCTACGAGAACCTCCACGGCCGGCGCCTGTACGGCAAGCCCACCCTGCTGCATCTCCAGGATCTGGGGCTGCTGAACCCGCGATTCTCCATTGCCCACGGGGTGTGGCTGTCCGAGCCGGAGATCCGCGCCATGGCCGACAGTGGCGCGGCCATCAGCCACAACCCCAGTTCCAACCTGCGGCTGCGGGCCGGTCGGGCGCCGTTGCAGGCACTCCTTGAGGCCGGGGTCACGGTGGGGCTCGGCATGGACGGCACCGCGCTGAACGACGACGAAGATATGTTCACCGAACTGCGCCTCGCCCTGCGTCTGGCCCGCCCACCCCGCTATGAGGCGCGGACGCCGCAGACCCGCGAGGTGTTCGCCATGGCCACCGGCGGCGGCGCCCGGCTGATGGGTAAATCCCACCTCGGATGGCTGGCCCCGGGCCAGCGGGCGGATCTGCTGCTGGTGCAACTGGGTCGAATTTGCTGGCCCTGGGTGGCGCCGGAGACGGACCCCCGGGAACTGGTGCTGCTGCGGGGTCGGCGCGACGATGTGGACACGGTGCTGGTGGACGGCGAGGTGGTGGTGCAGGGCGGCGAGCCCACCCGCTTCGACCGCCGCGAGGCGGGCATGGCGCTGGCCGAACGGCTGGCCGGGACGCCGCTGGATCCGGCGCTGGCCGGGCAACTGGAGGCGCTGATCGGGCCGGTGGAGGATTTCTACCGGTCCTGGCCGGTGGGGGATCTGGTGCCGTACCGCGCCTTCAATTCCCGGCGATGACCGCCAGTCCCCGATCCTCGCCGGTCGAGCACGCCGCCCGGGTGGTGGTGGTGGCGCACCGGGACAACCGCCGGGGTGCGCTGCTGATGCTGCTGGCGGTGACGTTCTTCTCCATGGGCGACGCCGGCGCCAAGTGGCTGAGCGCGGATTATCCGGTGTTGCAGGTGGTGTTCCTGCGCTCCATCGCCGCCATGCTGCCGCTGCTGGTGTATCTGGCGGCCAGCAGCGGACCCGGGGCGCTGAGAACCCGTCATCCGGCCAAGCACCTGCTGCGCTCGCTGCTGGGCATCGGTTTTGTCAGTTGCCTGTTCTACGCCTACGCCCACATGCCGCTGGCCAATGTGGTGGCCATCCATTTTGCCGCGCCGCTGTTCATCACCGCGCTGTCCATGCCGCTGCTGGGCGAGCGGGTGGGGCCGTGGCGCTGGGGTGCGGTGCTGGTGGGCTTCGTCGGGGTGCTGATCATGGTGCGGCCCCGGGGTGAGGATTTCAATCTGGCCGCCTGGGTGGCGGTGCTGGGGACGCTGTTCTACGCGCTGGCGGTGATCGTGATCCGGCGCATCAGCCGCACCGAGACCAGCGCTGCGATTGTCTTCTACAACCTGGTCATGGCCATCGGCGTGAGCGGCGCGGTGACCGCGTTTTTCTGGGATCCGCCGGTGGGCTGGGACTGGGCGCTGTTCGCGCTGACCGGGTTTCTGGGCGGCATGGCGCAGATCTGCATCACCAATGCCTTTCGCCTGGGCGAGGTGTCGGTGGTGGCGCCCCTGGAGTATCTGGCGATCCTGTTCGCCACCGGCTTCGGCTATCTCATCTGGGGGGATATCCCCGGACCCTGGGTGGGGATGGGTGCACTGGTGGTGGTGGCCAGCGGGCTGGTGATCCTGCGCCGGGAAGTGCGTGCGCGGCGCGCCCCATGAACGCCCTCAGGCGTTTCCAGGCGCTGCCCGATAATCTGAAAGGGGCGTTGTTGCTGCTGGTGGCGGCGCTGGGTTTCACCCTCATGACCACCATGATCAAGCTGCTGGGCACGAATCTGCACGTCACCCAGATCCTGTTCCTGCGCCAACTGGGGATGACTTTGATGGTGGCGCCCATCCTGGTGAGCCACTTCCCCCGGGCGTTGAAAACCCGCCGTCCGTTCCTGCAACTGACGCGCATCGGCTGCGCGCTGGTGGCCATGCTGGCGGGCTTCACGGCGGTGATCCACCTGCCGCTGGCGGAGGTCACCGCGATAGGTTTCGCCAAGAGCTTCTTCACCACGATCTTCGCCATTGTGATCCTCCGGGAGGTGGTGCGTATCCGCCGCTGGTCGGCCACGATCGTGGGATTCCTCGGGGTGCTGGTGATGCTCCAGCCCGGCACGGCGGGCTTTAGCATCTACGGCATCTACGCGCTCATCGGCGCCGCCTCGGCGGGGATGGTGATGATCCTGATCCGGCTGATGTCTCGCACCGACGCGGCGATCACCATCCTCACCTACCAGGCGGTGGGGGTGGGGATCATCATGGCGGTGCCGGCCTTTCTCTACTGGCAGCCGCCCACCCTCACCGAGTGGGGCTTGCTGGTGCTGGTGGCCATCGCCTCGTATATTGCCCAGACCCTGAATATCTACGCCTACAAGTTCGGCGAGGCGTCATTGCTGGCCTCGCTGGACTACACCCGGCTTCTCTATGCCACCGTGCTGGGGTTTCTGGTATTCGGCAATCTGCCGGGCTGGCAGACCTGGTTCGGCGCCGGGATCATCGTCGCGGCTTCGGGGTATACCATGCACCGGGAGGCGACTCTCAGGCGTCGCCGGCTCGGGACGGGAAGTTTGCCCCGGGAATAATTTTCCCGGAGAAACGTTACTATTGGTAAACCTTCCCCATCGAAGTGTGTCACGGAGCAGCGCCCATGTTCGACTATCTCACCATGAGTGCCGAGTTGATGGCCCGCATCGACGCCGAGTATTCGCCCCAGCAGCGCCGCGAGGTGCGCCGGCTGTTGCGCAAGTACGGGCGGGGGTCCGGCGAGGTGAATGTCGAGGAGGTGCGTAACGCCATCCTCGATTGTGCCAACGGCTGCCTGGACGCGGTGGCGGTGCTGGTGGACCAGGCCCGGGAGGAACCGGCGGTATTGCTGGTCTGAGACCGGCACGGCATGGCGTGGCTGCCTCAGGGCGCGTTGTAACGGGTCAGATTACCGATGCCGCGACCCGGATAAACCGTGCCGGCGCCGGAATTACCGAACTCCGCCCCGCAGCCGGTGCAGCCCGGGTAGTTGGGCACCACCGGCGGGGGCGTGCTACAGCCCGCCAGTAGCAGTAGCAAAATGGCGAGGATCGCGGTGATAACGGGTTCTCGTTGCATGACTGAATAGCTCCTGTATCTGGGTTCCATGTTCCATGTTCCATGAAGATAGCGAGTCACCGTTTCCGGACGATTTCCCGGGACGGAAACTTTGTTATCTTTAGAACCGGTTCAGCCTGGAAATTCAGTCATGTCCCATCGCGTGGAGATCCACTACTGCACCGGTTGCCGCTGGTTGCTGCGTGCCGCCTGGATGGCCCAGGAACTGCTCACCAGCTTCGAACAGGACATCACCGAGATGGTGCTGGTGCCCACCAGCGGCGGTGTGTTCGAGGTCCACGCCGACGGCGAGCGGCTATGGTCGCGCCACCAGCAGGGCGGTTTTCCGGAGATCAAGGTGCTGAAACAGTTGGTTCGTGACCGCATCGCCCCGGACCGGGATCTGGGGCACAGCGACCGGCCAGCGCGGGGCGATACCCCGTGATGATCCCTGCTCCCGGGGTTCGGGCGCCGGATCCAGGGCTGCGACCGTTCATCGACCACTACTGGTGGCGTGTTGTCGGGGCGGAGGATGTGCATCCTGTGTTGCCGGATGGCTGCGTGGACATGGTGATCCAGGTGTCCGGATGCGGGACGCGGGGCTGGGTCTACGGCACGCCCACCCGGCCCGGTGGCGCGCCCGTCGCGGCAGGCGAGTATTATCTGGGAATTTGTTTCCGGCCGGGCCAGAGCCGCCATTTCCTGGACCATCCGGCGCCCCTGCTCACCGACCGGCGGGTGGATCTGGACAGGCCGCCGGGTCCGTCCCTGCAACAACTGGCGGAGACCGTGATCCACGGCGATTCCTTTGCGCTGCTGGATGCCGCGCTGCTGGACTGGCTGGCCCGCCATCCACCCGCGCCGGATTCGCTGGATCGGGCTCTGGGCTGGCTGGAAGTGCCCCACGCCCGGGTGGAGCGGCTCGCCCATCACATGGGCATCAGCGTCCGGCATCTGGAGCGGCGGATACTGGCGCGGGTGGGACTCGCGCCCCGGCGTTACGCCAGCATCCGTCGCGCCCAGCGCACCCTGCGGGCGCTGGGGGTGCGCCCGGCGCCGGATCTGGCCGGGCTGGCGCTTACCATGGGCTACGCCGACCAGAGCCAGATGACCCGGGAACTGCGCCGCTGGCTGGGCGATACCCCCGCCCGGCTGCGGGGCCGCCATGTCGGGTTTGTTCAAGATCCGCCGGCTGCCTGAGGCCACACTGGGTGCTCCGTCCATCACATCCAGGAGCATCCATGAAACTCTGGACCGGCATCGTCACCGCCCGGCTGGCGGAATCCCGGGATTTCTACGTCCGCCTGTTCGGCTGCGAGGTGATCTTCGACAGCGACTGGTTCGTGCTGCTGGGCCTCGGCGAGACCGAACTGGCGTTTCTCGCCCCGGACCTGTCCCAGCAGGCTCCGCCGTTTCGCGGGGCCTATCCGGGGCAGGGCGTGTGGGTGGCGGTGGAGGTGGCGGACGTGGACGCCGAGTACCGGCGCCTGCGGGCACTGGAAGTGCCCGTGGAGTTGCCGCTACGGGACGAGCCGTGGGGCGACCGGCATTTCGTGATCCTGGATCCCAACGGCATCGGCGTGGACATCGTCCGCCAGCGTTGAGCGGGCCTCAGCCCGTGGGCTCGATACGCCAGATCCGCCCCTCTTTGGAGTCGGTGATGTAGAGTTCGCCCGCCGGCCCCACGGCAAGCCCCATGGCCCGGTATTTCGCATCGTTGAAGCTCTCGAGCTCGAATGTACCGGGAAAGCCGTCGGCGAATTCCTCCCAGCCATCACTGACGGGCATGCCGCCCTCGAAGGGCACGAACACCACCTTGTAGCCGGCCTGCGGATAGGGACCGCGGTTCCAGGAGCCGTGGAAGGCGATGAAGGCGCCACCCTGATAGCGCCCGGGGAAGGCGTTGGCGGTGTAGAACTGGAGATCGTTGGGCGCCCAGTGGCCAGGAAAGGCGAGGATCGGCTCGGCGTAGTCGTCCTCCGCCGGGGTCTGGCCGTCGCCGCCGTACTCGGGCGCCAGCATCCGCTCGTCGCGCATCGGATCCCAGTAGGTGTAGGGCCAGCCGGCATCCAGCCTATCGCCGCTGATACGATGGAACTCCTCAGCGGGCAGCAGGGCGCTGTCCCGGGCGTTGTAGTCATCCGGCCAGAACTCGTGGAGCTGGTCGCGGCCGTGCTGCATGAGATACACGTCGCCGTTGCCCGGATGCCAGTCCAGCGCCACGGTATTACGCACCCCCGCGGCCACCTGCTCGCCGTCGGCCTGCTGGGTCTGTTCGAGTTTATCGGCATCGAAGCGCCAGATACCGGCCTGACGCTCCCGTTGCGGGCAAGGTTCCATGCCCGGGGAGCCGGGGCTGCGCATGTTCTCCTGGCAGGCGTTGGAGGGGGCGCCCACGTTCACGTAGAGATTACCCTCGGCGTCGATCACGAAAGCCTTGGAGGCGTGCTGATCCTGCTCGGGAAAATCGCTCACCACAATTTCCTGCTGGCGCATGGCGGGAAGCAGTTGTCCCTCCACCAGCGGATAACGGTAGACCCGCTCGGTGTCGCTGGCGTAAAGATAGCCGTCGTGGATCTGTATACCGGTGCCGCCGATGGCGCTGAAGTTCTCGATAGTGTCGGCCACGCCGTCGCCGTCCTCGTCGCGCAGGGCGTAGATGCCGTCGTCTCCGTCACGGCTGTTCACGTAGATGTCGCCGTTATCGCGCACCGCGATATGACGGGCCTCGGTGCCGAGGTCGGCCACCACCGTGGCGCGGAAACCGCCCCGCAGGCGAATGCCGGTGTCGGGGTCGATCTCGCCTTGCAGGGCATCCTCGTTGGCCGGTTCGGGCAGCGGTTCCGGCTGGGCCAGTGCCACCGTCAGCGGGGTGAGCAGGGCACAGTACAGCCAGAAACCGCGGAACATCGTCTGGCGCATGGTCGCCTCCTTGGTGTGTTATCGCGCTTGATCCAAGGTTAATGGCAGAACTCGTGCCAGTCCCGGAAAATCCCCATCCCTGGGTCCGGGAACGGGAGAGAAGGCGAATTTCCTTGTAAATTCCACAAATCCCCGTGCAGGACCGGTGTGTCCAAACCGAGCGCTGTGGGGAGATCCGGCACCGGCCCGAGAACTCCGCACGCTGGCCCGGGAGTTGCTGTGGAGCCCCCACCCAGCACACCGGATACTCACCATGCGGCTTCGTTACGTCTCCGACACCGACCCCGGCATCCGCCGGCGGCGCCGGGGTCGGGGTTTCAGCTACCACGATGCGGCGGGCCACACCATCACCGACCGGGCCGAGCGCCAGCGTATCGAATCCCTGGCGATCCCGCCGGCCTGGGAGGCGGTGTGGATCTCGCCGTGGCCGGAGGGCCATCTCCAGGCCACCGGGCGCGACGCCCGCGGGCGCAAGCAGTATCGCTACCACGAGCAGTGGCGGGCGCGCCAAGAGCGCCTGAAGTTCCAGGGTTTGGTGGCCTTCGCCGAGAGCCTGCCGCGCCTGCGGCGACGCATCGGCCGGGATCTACAGCGCCCGCCCCTGGACCGGGAGCGGGTGCTGGCCAGCGTGGTGTATCTGTTGGATAACACGCTGGCGCGGGTGGGCAATCCCGAATATGCCCGCAGCAACGACTCCTACGGACTCACCACCGTCACCACCGAGCACGCCCATCTGGAGGGTTCCCGCCTGGAATTGCACTTCCAGGCCAAGGGCGGCAAGTTCCGCGAGGTGAGCGTGGAGGATCCGCGCATCAGCCGCACCGTGCGCCGTTGCCACGAACTGCCGGGTCAGGCGTTGTTCCAGTATCTGGACGCGGCGGGAGAACCCCACCGGGTGGATTCCGCCGATGTGAACGAGTATCTGCGCGAGGCCAGCGGCGAGGATTTCACCGCCAAGTCCTTCCGCACCTGGGCGGCCACGGTGATCGCCGCCGCCGGGCTGGCGGAGCAACCGCCGCCAACGTCCGAGCGCGAGGCCCGTTCACGCATCAACGCGGTGGTGAAGGAGGCTGCTGCGGCGTTGCACAATACCCCAGCGGTGTGCCGCAAGCACTATATCCATCCGGCCATCCTGGATGCCTACCGGCGGGGTGTGCTGGATCTGGAGCGCTACCGGGATACGGACAGCCGGGCCGACCGGCTGCGAGTGATGGAGCGCAAGGTGCTGGGCTTTCTGCGCGAGCACGAACCGCCGCCTCAGAAGTAGGCGTATTCGAAGGGTTGCAGATAGCCGTCGCCGTCACGGTCCAGCGCCTCCCAGTGCTTCAGCAGCATGGGGTCGCGGCGGGCGTCGCGGCGGCTGAGATAACCGTCGCCGTTGCGGTCCAGGTAGTCGAAACCCCACTGTTCCGGGGCTTCCCGGACGGGTGTCGGCGGGGCCGCGTGGACGGCCCGTTGCATGCTGGTGTAGCGCCCCTGGATGCGCCAGTTTTGCCCGGGACGATGTTGCTGGCGGAGTTCCACCGTGGTCCTGGTATCCCCGGTTGATGCGGCGGGCGCCACGGTGGAGACCGTGGCCAGATCCGATTGCTGGAAGCGCAAGCCGTGGAAGGCGGCAAAGGCCATCAGACAGAGAAACAGAACTGGTAAATCTTTCATGGGGTACCTCGATTTCCCGGTCTCGGAAGGGGTTTTTGATGAAGCGTGCAACCCCCATGCCGGTTATCCATGGCCGGATCGCAGGAATATCCTCAAGCCATGCTGCGGGGCAGCATGCGGCCCAGTAGACCACCCCGACGCGGCGCCGACGCCAGCGGCCGATCACGACGGGCGATCTCCTCCACCACCGCCACGAACAGCACCGCCGGCATGCCGGTCCGGTCGGCCAGATAGCCGGGCGCCAGAAAACCCTGACCGCGGCCCAGCAGGCGCCGCACCTCCCGCCGTAGCGGCCTCCGCAGGGCCGCCTCCAAGGAGTCGGGATTGCGTGGATCGGGCACCGCTCGCAGTCGCCGTACCGCTCGCCGCTCGGCGCCGCTCAGGCGATCCAGCAGCGCCCGCCAGCCGTCCCGGTTCAGGAGCAGGTGCGGATCCTCGCTGCACGAGAGACCCGCCGCCAGCAGCGCGAACCAGATCCCCAGCGCCAGCATCAGCAGCGGCGTGATACCCAGTCGGGTGGGAATCACCACGGAATGGCTCGGGCGCGCCGGGTCCACGTACACTGTGAGCCGGTCGCCCGGTCGGTAGATCAGCGCCCGGGGCGGGGTGCTGTAGTCGATCTCGCCGAACCGGTAGCGGTAGCGCACCAGTCCGTCGCCGGCTGCCTCCACCCGGGCCGCCACCGGTTGCCAACCGGCCTGCGCCCGCGCCTCCAGCAACCGCGCCAGTCCCATTCCCAGCAACAATGAGGCGGCCAGCGCCAGCGGCAGGGCGACGCCCAGTAGACGGACGATACTCAGGCGAAGCTCGGGCAGCACGGCGCATCACTCCGGATTCCGGGATCTCTCAGCCCGGTCGCCCATCCACCCGGGGACGACCGAGGATCGGCCAGTAGTGTGCCACGAACAGCGCGAAGGCGGCGATCCAGAAGAACTGCGAGATGACGATCCAGGCATTGTGGAGGCCGGGCACGAGCAGCGGCGCGAACACCCGCAGCAGCGCGCTCACCGTGAGCAGCACCAGCGGCCACCACACCACCGGGGGCGGATTCTGCACATCGCGCCCGGTGTGACCCAGCGCCACCCGCGCCATCATACCGAGGGTGATCAACCCGATCCCGCCCGCCGCGAAGGCATGCACCGCCAGGGTGGGCGACACCCGGGTGACCACGCTCAGGGCGTACAGGGGAAACGCCGCGACGATGAAGCCATAGGCCAGAAACAGGCTCCACAGCAGGGGCTTGCGCCAGATCCCCGGGGTGTACCAGCCCCACAGCCGCGCACTGTGCAGACCGAACAGCGCCAGCGCGCAGAGCGCCGCCACGCCCCGGTAGGGGGTGAACAGATCGAACACGAAGAACAGTAGAAACAACACCAGCGCGGCCACGTCCAGCCAGCGCCGGTTGATCAGCGCCACCGGATAGTCCACCCCGCGTTCGGTGAAAAACGGGATCACCCGCCGCCCCATGGTGAGAATCAACCCGATGATTAGATACAGTCCGCCGTACAGCCCCCAGAAGATGCCGTGGGGCAGATAGCCCAGCAGATCCAGGTAAAACAGGGCATTGGTGACGGTGAGCAGCACCACCTTGGCCAGGATTCCCATCTGGCGCCACTGGCGGGCCTGGATCAGCGGCCGGGCCAGTTCCACCGTGAGCGCCAGTTGAAAGCCCAGATCCGCCAGCGCCATCATCCGGCTGGCGCCCGCGCCGTCGAACAGCGCCAGCACCCGCGCCGCCGCCCACAGCGCCACCAGCAACGCCAGCCGGGCGCCGCTGGCGGTGTCCCGGTCGGTCCAGTTGCGTACCGCCGTCAGCAGAAAGCCGGCGATCACCGCCATGGTGTAGCCGTAGAGCATCTCGTGGGCGTGCCAGGTGATGGGCGTCATCTGCGCCAGCGCCAGTTGCCAGCCGCCCAGATAGACCCCGCTCCAGAGGCCCATCGCCAGCGCCGCGAACAGCCCCGCGCCCAGGAAAAACGGCCGGAAGCCCAGGTTGAACAGGGCCGGACCTGCGCCCGGCGGACCGGATCGCAAGGGAATGCTCACATGCGCCGTCCGTCATCCGGAGCGGGAGGATCGGTGGGGAAGGTCTCCTCCAGCCGGCGCATGATGGCGCGGCGCTCGGCGTCGCCGAGTTCGCTCCAGGTGGCGATCTCGTCCAAAGTCCGGCCGCAGCCGGTGCAGACCTCGTGATCGTCCAGTTCGCAGATGTTTCGGCAGGGACTTTCCATGGTGTGGCCCGGGGTGGTGGATGGTGTCGGTTGAGGGTTCACAGACAGTAGCGGGCAGAGCCGCGTTCCCGCAAGCGATTGCCGGGGGACCGGGCGCTGGGTAAGAATGTTCGGCCACCCACCACTGGAGAAACGCCCCATGTCCCGTGTCCGACCCCTGTGCGTCGTGCTGTCGCTGTGCCTGTCCCCGCTGTCCGGCTGGAGCGCCGACCCCCCCGATTTCCAGCCCCTGCGTTTGCAATGCCGGGGTAACGAGCCGTTCTGGTCGGTGGAGGTGAACGGCGATAGTGCCATCAGCAGCCGGCTGGGGGTGGAACCGCAGGAGCAACCCTTCGAGGGCAGCGTCCACACCCTGGATTATCTCCAGCCGCCGTGGCTGGTATGGCGCGGCTTCAACGTGGTGGACGGCGAGGCCGGCGGCGAGGCGCTGGTGATGACGCTGCGCCGGGAAGCCTGCCACGACACCATGGCCGACGGGCCGCCCATGGATTACCGGGCGGTGGTGGTGTACCCGGACGCCAGCGTGGTGACCGGTTGCTGCGCCGCCGTGGGCGCCCCGGACAGTCCATGACCGCCCCGTCCGCCGCCGTGCCGGCGGTGGGGCTGCGCCAGAATACCCGGGGCGTGCTGTTCATGATCGCCGCGGTGTGCCTGCTGTCCACCATGGACGCCATGATGAAGTGGTTGACCGCCGGCTACACCATCCCCCAGATCGTGTTCCTGCGAAGTGTCTTCTCGCTGCTGCCACTGGGCCTGTATCTGGCCTTCACGGTGCGCAATCCCATGGCCCTCTACACCACCCATTACGGCACCCATGTGCTGCGCTCGCTGGTGGGGCTGACGGCGCTGGGTTGCCTGGTTTATGCCTTCTCGCGAATGCCGCTGGCCAGCGTGGTGGCGATCGCCTTTGCCGCGCCGCTGTTCGTGACCCTGCTGGCGGTGCTCTGGCTTGGCGAGCGGGTGGGTATCCGGCGCTGGACCAGCACGGTGGTGGGATTTCTGGGGGTGCTGGTGATCGTGCGCCCGGGACAGGGCGACTTCAACGCGGCGGCCTGGGTGGCGGTGGCGGGCACCGCGCTGTATGCCATGGTGCAGATATTTCTGCGCCAGATGGCCCGCACCGAGACCAGCGCCGCCATCGTATTCTACTACCTGATGGTGTCGCTGGTGATCACCGGGGTGCTGATGCCGTGGCTGTGGGTGAGTCCCACGGGCGGGGACTGGTGGATCTTCGTGGCGCTGGGCATGATCGGCGGGCTGGGGCAGATCTGCATGACCAATGCGTTTCGCTTCGCCGAGGTGTCGGTGGTGGCGCCACTGGATTATCTGGCCATCCTGTTCGCCACCGGCTACGGCTATCTGCTGTGGGGCGAGTTGCCGGATCGCTGGGTGTGGGTGGGCACCGCCATCATCGTCTGCAGCGGCCTGTATATCCTCCACCGGGAGTCGCGGCTGCGCCTGCCCCGGGGGCTGGCGCGGCGGTTGATGCCGCGCCGTTGAGGGCTC
>JGI12109J20283_11188636_pt1 | contig 44163 bp, 31 predicted proteins | sample ElkSlonscriptome_12_FD_20283 | JGI IMG/M metagenome (IMG submission 20283)
CACGCTGGACGACCTGCGAAACGCGGCGCGGGTCCTGCACGATCCCGACAGGGGACGGCGCGGCGTGATCCTGGGTACGACCGGAGACTTCTATACCCAGCAGTGCTTCATGATGATTGCCCGGGCGCTGGGCGGCGGCGTGCTCAGCCAAGACCCCGAGGCTGGCCCGACGCTCGCCACGCCGGAGATGGTCGCGGCGCTGGAGGTCTATGCCGACCTGGCGAGGCACGCCGGGCCGGGCGCTTTGACGTGGCGGGCGCGCGACTACTACCTCCAGGGTCGCGCCGGGCTTCTGTTCTACTCAACCTTCCTGATGGACGATCTGGCGGTGCCAGGCGTGGCCGCCAACTCACTGACCGGAAAGCACTTCCCCGACCTGGACGGCGCCGCGTTCGACCCGAACCTGGTCAGGAACACCGCCATCGTGGCCACGCTCGACGGACCGGTCCCCGGCCACATCGGCGCGTTCTCGTCGATCAACGGCCTGGGGCTGACCGGCACGGGCGACGCCGCCACCCGCGCCGCCGCACGCGCCCTGGCGCTGTTCCTGTTCCGGCGCGACGCCTATATCGCCTGGCTGCACATGGCGCCCGGCGGCATGATCCCGGTGGTGCGCCGCGTGATCGATGACGATGCGTTCATGCGCGACCGGTTGGGCGTGTTCCAGACCTTCGGCCGGGCCACGGCGCGGCACCTCGCCTCGGCGCTGGGGGTGCCGTCGACGTTCTCGACGGTCGGGTCCGGCCGCGATGCCCACGCCGATCCGCGCGCCGGGGCGCTGTATGCCGACGGTGTGGTCGGCCGCATGGTCACGGCCGTCCTGGAGGACTCCGCCACGCCGGCCGGGGCGGCCTGGCGTGCCCAAACGGAAGCCCAGGCCCTGCTCGACAGGATCGGGCGCGACCAGCCACGACACGGCCCGTGAACGGCCCGTGTCTGATCCGCCCTAAGCGCCCCACACGAACGGCCCCACGCCGTCGCCGGAGGCGCGGGCCACCCGGCGGCTGCGCCTGCGCACCAGCCGGGTATGGCTGCGCTGCACATGCTCCAGCATCTGGCGCAACAGCGTGGCCATCGGCAGCCATGTGGACGCCGCCGTCAGGTCGGTGCAGTCAAGGTCCTGGGTCCACTGCTGGACCGCGAAAAAGAGCGAATCCACCTCGGTCAGCGGGCTTTCTTCGCCGGCGATCCGGTCCGTGCCGAACACCTTGGCGCCGTGGGCGTGCACGAAGACGCGGTAGGCGTCGACCTCCTGCACCAGGAACGCGGCCTCGCCAAGGATGGTCTGCCGCGACGCCTCCCGCTTCTGAATGGTGTGCGAAAGGTTTCGGATCCGGGCCACGATCCGCATCTGATGCATGTTCAACGTGTTCACCAGTTCGGCGGTCTGGCGCGACGGTGTCTCATCCTTGGGGCTGTCGGCCGCAGCCCGTTTGGGCAAGGTGAACCGCATGACGGTGCCGCCGTCCGGGTTGTCGTCGATGGCGATCGTTCCGCCGTGTCGCTCGACGATCTTCTTGCACAAGGCCAGACCGACCCCGGTTCCCTCCTGGCTCTCGAAACCATCCAAACGCTGGAACACGCCGAACACCGCGTCGCGCTTGTCGGCCGGGATGCCGGGACCGTTGTCCATGACCGACAGGACCCAGCCCCTGTCGCCCTCGTCCGCGCAGGCGATCGTCACCTCGGGGGTGCGCGCGGTGGGGACGAACTTCACGGCGTTGCCGACCAGGTTCTGGAACAGGCGCACCAACTGCGACTGATCGCCCGTCACCACCGGCAAATCATCGGGCACCATGACCACGGCCTGCCGTTCCTGCACCCGGGCGCCCAGGTTCTGCAGGGCTTCGGTGGCCACCGAGGCCAGGGGCACCGGTTCCGCCTCGATCTCGGTGGTTCCGACGCGGGAGTATTCCAGCAGATCCAGGATCATGGCGTTCATGCGCCGGGCGCCGTCGCGGGCGAAGGCCATCCACTCGCGCATCTGCGGATCGATGTCGGTGCCCAGCCGCCGCTCGATCAGCCCCAGGAAACCGCCCACCATGCGCAGCGGCTCGCGCAGATCATGCGAGACGGCGTAGGCGAACTGGGTCAGGTCGGCGTTGGAGCGCGCCAATCGCGCCTCCAGCCGGGCATGGTCGGTGATATCATGCAGCACACAGTGGCACCGCACGAAGCGGCCGTCGGCGTCGCGCTGGACGGCCCCCGTGACCTGCACCGTCACCTCTGAGCCATCGGCCCGCGCGAGGTGGAGATCGCCGCTATGCGTCGCACCCTCCAGCAACGCGGCGGTCTGGCGCGCGCCCTCGTTCCCCTCTGTCGCGGCCAGGAAGCTTGCCAGCTCATGCCCGATGACGGCGGCCCGGTCGGTGCCCACCAGCGCACAGAACGGCCCGTTCGCCTCGACAATGCGGCCGTCCGACTCCAGGGCCACATAGGCCACCGGCGTGTTTTCGTGGAACGCGCGGAACCGGGCCTCGCTGTCGCGCAGGGCCTGCTCGACGGCCTTGCGGTCCGAGATATCCACGTTGGTTCCCACCAGCCGCAAGGCGCGGCCGTCGCGGCGCTCGACCACCCGGCCGCGCGATTCCACCCAGATCCACCCGCCCGCGCTCGTCTGGTAGCGCACCTCCAGACAGAGGTCGTCTCCGCCCACCAGCTGCGGCCCGACCCGGTCCCACAGAGTGGCCGCGTCCTCGGGATGCATGAGGGCCAGCCAGTCGTCGAAGGACAGTGCGCCGTCCTCGCCCGGCAGCCCCAGCATCTCGAAGAACCCGGCGTCGACGTCGAACACGCCGGCCTTCAGGTTCAGGTCCCAGGTCCCGTATCGCAGTTCGCGCGCCACCCTGCGATAGCGGTCCTGAATCGCGCGCAACGTCTCTTCCCGCCGGATCCGGTCCGTGACGTCCATGATCACGCCGTGCCACAGCACGCTGCCGTCCGGCAGGCGCTCCGGCTGCGAGCGGCCTTCGACCCAGATCGTCCCCTTGGTCGGATGGGTCACCCGGTACTGCTCGTGCCAGATGGTTAGGGTGCGCGCCGAGTGCAGAACCGACTCCATGACACGGTCGACATCGTCGGCGTGGATCACGGCGGCGACCGGCAGGGCGTCGTCGCGGACCTGGTTGGGTGTCAGGCCGTAGATCTCTTGCAGACCATCACTGGCATAGGGAAAGGTCGAGCGGCCATCCGGCCAGAGTCGGTACTGGTACAGCGCGCCCGGCACCTGCGCGGCCATGCGGGACAGGCGGCTCTCGGCGGCTTCGACCTGGCGCGTGCGATCGGCCAGGGCCTGCTCGGCCCAAGCCTTTTCCGCCCGCGCCCGGGCCTCGGCCATCCCCCGACGGGCGATCTCCTGGGCCATGGTCCGCAGCAGGCGCTGCACGGAAGCGATGCGGCACTCCTCGACCACGGGCAGGGCGGCGACGGCAGCCGCGTAGGCGTCACGCGGGAACCCGTAGCGGACACGGATAGCCTCGAACGCCGCCGGATCGGGCGGCGTCGCGCAGAACTGCCCGATCATCAGGTTGGCCAGATGCAGGCCGTCCACCTCGATGCGGCTGACGCATTTGGTCAGGCCGAAGGGACAGGTCAGGACCACCGAGTCCTCCTCCCCGCCAAGGCGGTGCGCGGCCTCGTGGGTGCTGTCGAGGCACGCCTGGCGGCTGTCGGGATGGCTGTGCAGGTGCATGGTGCAAAGCTGTTCGCCGGCGGAATGGGCGAGCAAAGTGCCGTCGCACGTGGTCACGGCGGCCGACAGGCCGGTGGCCGCGCGAAGGTCGTCGAGCAGTTCGGTCAGACCGTCGAAATCCACGCACGCCAGGATATCCGCACCCGACAAGCACGGTTCGGCGTCCCGCGGGCCGGATACAGCAGGATCGCAACGGAGGGGCTCGGCCTCCGTGCTTTGGTCGGACCGCCGCACCGGTGCGCGAGGATCGACGAAATCGGATTGCATTGAATGCGATGCCTTTCACACCAGGCTCGCATGAGAATAGCCGAGCGGCCTGGATCCGCGCAAGATGGCTGGAAGTCATGTGCTTTTTGGCGACTGCTCCACATTTGGCAAACCCGGCGCAATGATTCGTGCGGGCGACGATCGATCTGTCCGGGCCACGACGGGGGCGGGCGAGACACGTTCGCGGACCGTCGACGTCGTTGCGTGTCTAAGGCTTATTCACTTGGCTCCGGTAGAAGCGCGATCTGGTGAGACGGGGTCGCGTTGCGGCACAACATGCTGTGCTCGCCGGAGCCAAGTGAATAAGCTGGGCGCGTCTTATGGCAGATGCGCTGTGTACCTTTTGTCCAGGTTCGATGTCCTGTGCTATAGGGGGAACCGTTTCAGCGCAGGCCTGTTTGCGGAACGGTCGGGCCGCCGAACGGAGGCGGTCGGCAGGGACCCGGGCGAACGCGCCGCGGTCAGAGGGAGAAATTCATGGAACGCGAAGCGATGGAATTCGATGTGGTGATCGTGGGCGCCGGGCCGTCCGGGCTGGCGGCGGCGATCCGCCTGCGCACGCTGGCCGTGGAAAAGGGGAACGAACTCAGCGTCTGTGTGCTGGAAAAGGGCTCCGAGGTGGGCGCCCATATCCTGTCCGGTGCCGTCATCGAACCCCGCGCGTTCGACGAACTGATCCCTGACTGGCGCGACAAGGGCGCACCGTTGGATCAGGCGGCGGGCGACGATCGCTTCCTGTTCCTGACCAAGAGCCGGGCCATCCGTCTGCCGGCACCGCCGCAGATGCACAACAAGGGCAACTACATCGTCAGCCTGGGCAACGTTTGCCGCTGGCTGGCCGAGCAGGCCGAAGCTTTGGGCGTCGAGGTCTACCCCGGCTTTGCCGCCGCCGAGGTGCTGTACAACGAGGAGGGCTCGGTCAAGGGTGTCGCCACCGGCGCCATGGGCGTGGGCAAGGACGGCCAGCCGACCGAGCAGTTCGAGCCGGGCATGGAACTGCACGCCCGCCAGACCATCTTCGCCGAGGGTTGCCGGGGCTCGCTGACCAAGGGCCTGATGACGCGGTTCAACCTGCGCGAGGGTGTGCAGCCGCAAACCTACGGCATCGGGCTCAAAGAGTTGTGGGAGGTGGACCCCTCGGTCCACAAACCGGGTCTGATCGAGCACACCATCGGCTGGCCGGTGCCCCGCGACGTCTACGGCGGCTCGTTCCAGTATCACTTCGGCGAGAACTTGGTGGCCGTCGGCTTCGTTGTCGGCCTCGACTACAAGAACCCGTACCTCAGCCCGTTCGACGAGTTCCAGCAGTTCAAGACTCACCCGGCCATCCGGCCGACGTTCGAGAACGCCCGGCGCATCGCCTACGGCTCGCGCGCCCTGGCCGAGGGCGGCTGGCAGTCGATCCCCAAGTTGTCGTTCCCCGGCGGCGTGCTGGTGGGCGATACGGCCGGCTTCCTCAACGTGCCCAAGATCAAGGGCACCCACACCGCCATGAAGTCCGGCATCCTGGCCGCCGACGCCGTGTTCGCGCACCTGACGGCCGACACGTCCGGCGCGGTCGCCGGTTACCAAGAGGCCGTGAACACGTCCTGGCTGGGGCAGGAACTCAAGAAGGTCCGCAACATCCGCCCGTCGTTCAAGTGGGGGATGTGGGGCGGTCTGGGCTATTCGGCGCTGGAGGCGTATGTCTTCCGGGGCGCGGCGCCCTGGACCCTGGGCCACCACGAGGACCACAAGGCGCTGAAGAAGGCGGCCGAATGCACGCCGATCGAATATCCGAAGCCGGATGGCAAGCTGACCTTCGATCGGTTGTCCTCGGTCTACCTGTCGAACACCAACCACGAGGAAAACCAGCCGTGCCACCTGACCCTGAAGGACGACAGCGTGCCCACGCGCATCAACCTGGCGGAGTTCGCGGGGCCGGAGGCGCGGTTCTGCCCGGCCGGGGTCTATGAGTTCGTCGAGGACCAGCCCGGCGCCGGCCAGCGTTTGCAGATCAATTTCCAGAATTGCGTGCACTGCAAGACGTGCGACATCAAAGACCCGACGCAGAACATTCATTGGGTGGTGCCGCAGGGCGGTGACGGTCCGAACTATCCGAACATGTGACGGGCCGAACATGTAACGGACCGCCCCCCGCACCGCCCACACTTGCGAAAAGGGAACCAGGCGCTTGAGCGATGACAGGACCTTGGGGACTGTGACCCAGGCGGCGGGACGCACCCGCCCAGGCGGAGCCCGCACCTTCACGCGCGCGGCGGCGGTGGCCGTGACGCTCGCGTTGGCGCCCGCCGCCTGCGCCCAGCCGACGCCCCCGGTCGATCCAGAGGCCGGCGCGACGGTCCTGGCCGCCGGCCCTGACGGCGTCTCCTCGCCCAAGCCGCGCGAGCCGGAGCGGGGGGACGACGAGGCGGCCGCCTCCGGCCGTGCGCTCGGCCACTATCTGGCCGGCCGCGCCGCCCAGCACGCCAACGACATCCCGGCGGCGGCCCGCCACTATGCGGCGGCCATGGATGGCGACCCGGACAACCCGCTGCTGATGCGACGGGCCTACTACTATCTCGCTGCCGATGGTCGCTTTGAGGAGGCGGTCTCGGTCGCCCGGCGGACCCTGGAGGCCCTGCCGGACGAGGATTTCGCGCCGCTTCTGCTGGCCACCGACGCCATGCGGCGGGGCGCGCCTCGGGAGGCCGTGGCTCAGTTGGACTCCGTGGAGCCGCGCGGTCTGAACGGTCTCTTGCAGCCTCTGACCGCCGCCTGGGCGCATCTGGCGGCGAACGGGCTGGACCCCGCCCTGGACGCCCTGGAGCCCGCGCGCGGCCTGGTCTCGGCCCGCCGGTTGGTGGACCTGCACGCCGCCCTCCTGTCCTGGGTGGCCGGCGACGACACCCAGGCGCTCGACCGCCTGGACGCGTACCTGGACGAGGGACCGCCGGACAACGCCCGGCCGCTGGAACTGGTGGCCATGATGCTGGTCGACCTGGACCGCCTGGACCAGGCCCGCGAGCTGATGGACGCGTTCGCGGCCGGTGGCCCCGTGCCGCTGGTCATTTCCGACCTTGCCGACCGGCTTGAGGCCGAGGGGGCCTCGGCCATGCCGACCCTGGTGTCGGACGCCACCGAGGGCTTCGCCGAGGCCCTGTACCACACCGGGCTGGTGCTCAATCAGGGGCAGGGCTCCGAGACCGGGATCCTCCTGACGCGCCTGGCCCTGGCCGTGAAACCGGACTTCCCCCGCGCCACGCTGGCCATCGCCGAGACACTGCGCCGCCTGGACCGGTTCGAGGCCGCCGACGCCGTCCTGGCGGGCATGGACACCAGCGGGGAACCGGCCCTCGACTACGTCGTGCAACTCTACCGGGCCGAGAATCTGGAGAACCTCGATCGCATCGACGAGGCGCTGGGGCGGTACGATGCCTTGGCGGCGGCGCATCCCGACCAGGTGGAGCCGCTGGTCGACAAGGGCGACCTGTTGCGCCGCAACGACCGCTTCGCGGAGTCCGCCCAAGCCTACGGCCAGGCCGTGGAGCGCATGGACGATGACGACCCCATGCTGTGGGCCGTGCTGTACCGGCGCGGCATCGCCTTTGAACGGTCCGGCGAATGGGACAAGGCCGAGGCCGACTTCCTGCGGGCGCTGGAGATGGAACCGGATCAGCCGGAGGTTCTGAACTACCTGGGCTATTCGTGGCTGGACCGGGGCGAGCACATCGAACGCGCCGTCGCCATGATCAAGGACGCCGTGCGCCAGCGGCCCGATGACGGCTATATCGTCGACAGCCTGGGGTGGGGGTATTACCTGCTCGGCCGTTACCAAGACGCCGTGCGAAAACTGGAACGCGCGGTTGAGTTGCGTCCGCAGGACTGGACCATCAACGACCACCTGGGCGACGCCTACTGGCGCGTCGGTCGGCGAACCGAGGCCCGGTTCCAGTGGGAACGGGCGCTCAGCCTGGAACCGGACGAGGACAAGGTTGAGGCGATCGAGGCCAAAATTGCCGACGGCCTGGAGCCTGACGGCCGCGCCGCGCGGGAGTCCAGCCGGTGAGCTACAGCCCGATCCCGGCGGCCGCGCCGATCCGCCTGGCCGCGCCGGCCAAGGTTAACCTGCATCTGCACGTCATCGGCCGGCGGCCGGACGGCTATCACCTGCTGGACAGCCTGATGGCCTTCGCCGGCGTGTACGACGTGGTGACCGTCGAACCGGCCGAGGACCTGTCGCTGCGGATCGACGGGCCGCACGCGGCGGCCCTGGGCGGCCTCGACCCCGACGACAACCTGATGATGCGGGCCGCACGATCGCTGGCCGAGGCGGCCGGGGTGGAAGCGCGCGCGCGCCTGACCCTGACCAAACGGCTGCCGGTGGCTGGGGGCATCGGCGGCGGCTCGGCCGACGCGGCGGCCACCCTGCGGGCGCTGTACCGGCTGTGGAGGCTCGACCTTGATGACGAGGCCATGCTTGCCCTGGCGCTGACCCTGGGCGCCGACGTGCCGGTCTGCCTGTACGGCCGCGCCGCCAACGTCGGCGGCATCGGCGAGGTGCTGGCGCCGGCCCCGGCGCTGCCACCGGTGCCGCTGGTGCTGGTCAATCCCGGCGTGCCGGTGTCGACGCCGGAGGTGTTCAAGCTGCGCTCGGGGGCGTTTTCCAGGCCGGCGCCGCTGCGCGACGCCCCGGTCAACGCCTTCGCCCTGGCCAATGATCTCGCGGTGCGCCGCAACGACCTGGAGGCGCCCGCCCGCACCCTGTGCGACGAGGTGAGCGACGCGCTCGCGGTGCTGACGGACCAGGAAGGCGCGCTTTTGACCCGCATGTCGGGCAGCGGCGGCACCTGCTTCGCCCTGTTCGCCCAGGAGGCGGAGGCCGAGCAGGCTCGGGCGCAGATCGCCGCGATCCGGCCCGACTGGTGGGTGGTCCGCACCCACTTGGTGTCCGACGCGCGCGCCCTGGACGTGCGGGGGTGATCATCCTTCCCGGGACATGGCTATCGCCTCCCGAGAGTCCGCGCGTCCTGCGGACACTTCGGGGGTGACAATGAGGTTTTCTGTCATCCCTCTACACCCGGAAATACTTCGCCTGCGGGTGTAGGACGACGATGGCGGAGGTGGACTGTTCCGGCACCAGTTCGTCCTCGTCGGTCAGGGACAGGCCGATCCGGTCGGCCCCCAGCAGCTCCAGCAGGGCGTGCTGGTCGGCCAGGTTGGGGCAGGCCGGATAGCCGAACGAATAGCGCGAGCCCCGGTATTCCTGCTTGAACAGGCCCTCGATGTCGCGGGCGTCCTCGCTGGCGTAGCCCAGTTCGCCCCGGATGCGCTTGTGCACCACCTCGGCCAGGGCCTCGGCCATCTCGACGCCGATGCCGTGCAGGTACAGATAGTCCTTGTACTTGTTGTCGCCGAACCACGACCGCGCGACCTCAGACACGCGGTGGCCCATGGTCACCGCCTGCAAGCCGATGACGTCGCGCACCGGATCGCTGATGTCGCGGAAGAAGTCAGCGAGGCAAAGGCCCCCCGGCCGGTCCTGCCTCGGGAAGGCGAAGCGGGCGACCTCGGTCGTGCCGTCCTCGTCGAACAGGACCACCGTGTCGCCGTCGGCGGCGGCCTTCCAGTAGCCGTACACCGCCTGCGGCTTGAGAATGTCCTCCTCGACGCAGCGGCGCGCCATGTCGTGGAAGATCGGGCGCAGTTCCTTGGCCGCCCACGCCTTCCAGTCGGCCAGGGTGCGGCCGCTTTTCTTCATGCCCCATTGGAACTGATAGAGCGTGTTCTCGTTCACGTAGGGCACCAGGGTCTTGACCGCGATGGAGGTTTCCAACACGCGCGAGCCCCAGAACGGCGGCGTCGGTGGTTCGACCCCGGCGTGCAGTTCCTGGCGACGCAGGCGGATTTCCTCGGCCTCCACCGGGCGGTTGGTGCGCTCGCGGTCCTCGGGCGGCACGTCCATGGCGTCGTCGTTGACCGCCTTGCGGCGCGACGGCCGGCCGGCGCGTTTTTCCCGCACCTCGTCCAGGTAGCCGTCGAAGCCGCCCTCCATGACCTTGCTCATCAGGGTCAGGCCGTCGAAGGCATCGCGGGCGTAGGCCACCCGCCCCTGCCCGCCTTCATAGGCGGCCACGCAGTCCTGTTCGACGAACGCCCGTGTCAGCGCGGCCCCCCCCAGGAACACCGGGATGTCCCAGCCCTCGCGCGACATCTCGGCAAGATTGTCCTTCATGATGACGGTGGACTTCACCAGCAGGCCGGACATGCCGATGGCGTCGGCCTTGTGCTCGCGCGCCGCCGACAGAATGGAGGCGATCGGCTGTTTGATGCCGATGTTGATGACCTTGTAGCCGTTGTTCGACAGGATGATGTCGACAAGGTTCTTGCCGATGTCGTGCACGTCACCCTTGACCGTGGCCAGGACCATGATTCCCTTCTCCTGGCCCTCGATCTTTTCCATGTGCGGTTCCAGGTGGGCCACGGCGGCCTTCATGGTCTCGGCTGATTGCAGCACGAACGGCAACTGCATCTTGCCGGCGCCAAACAACTCGCCGACCACCTTCATGCCGCCCAGCAGGAACTCGTTGATGATCTTCAGCGGTTCGTGCGTCCGCATCGCCTCGTCCAGGTCGGCGTCGAGCCCCTGGCGGTCGCCGTCGACGATGCGCTGTTGCAGGCGCTCCTCGACGCTGGCCGGGCGTTCCTTCTTCTTCTCGGTCTCGGCCGAGCGGTCCTGGAACAGGGCGATGAAGGCCTGCAGCGGGTCCTCGCCGCCCTCCTCGCGCCGGTCGTAGATCAGGGCCTCGGCGGCCTTCACCTCGGCCTCGGGGATCTGGTGCAGCGGCTTGATCTTGGAGATATGCACGATGGCGGCGTTCATGCCGTTGCGCTGGGCGTGGTCCAGAAAAACCGAGTTCAGCACGTGCCGCGCCACCGCCTTCAGCCCGAAGGAGATGTTCGACAGCCCCAGCACGATCTGGCAGTCGGGCAGCGCCTCGTGAATCAGGCGGATGCCCTCCAGGGTCTCGATGCCCAGCTTGCGGTCGTCCTCGTTGCCGGTGCAGATGGTGAAGGTCAGCGGATCGAACAGCAGGTCGGAGGCCGGCAGGCCATGTTGGTTGACGGCGAAGTCATAGAGCCGCTGGGCGATCTCCAGCTTCTTCTCGGCCGTCTTGGCCATGCCGTCCTCGTCGATGGTCAGGGCAATGACGGCGGCGCCGTGCTTGCGCGCCAGTTTCAGGCGCTCGGCGGCGATCTCCTCGCCGTCCTCGAAGTTGATCGAGTTGATGATGGCCTTGCCGCCGTACAGCTTCAGGGCGGCGTCCAGCACCGGCGTTTCCGTGCTGTCGAACACCAGCGGCACATTGACCTGGCCGCGCAGGCGGGTGACCACCTCGGTCATGTCGGACAGTTCGTCGCGGCCGACGAAGGCAGTGCAGACATCGAGCGTGTGGCTGCCGTCCTTCACCTGATCGCGGGCGACGCCGACGATGGCGTCCCAGTCCTCGGCGTCCTGCAGCTCGCGGAATTTCTTCGATCCGTTGGCGTTGCAGCGCTCGCCGATGGACAGGATGGCGTTTTCCTGGCGCAGCTCCACGCGCGAATACAGCGAGGCGACGGAGGGCACCCAGACCGTGGTGCGCGCTTGGGCGGCGGGGCGGTGGGCGCCGTCGGCGGCGGTCTCCCGCAGCATGGCGTCGATGGCGGCGATGTGGTCCGGTGTGGTGCCGCAACAGCCGCCGACGATGTTCACCTTGTCCTCGGCGATGAAGCGACGGTGCCAGTCGGCCAGCTCGCGCGGCGTGAGCGGATAGAAGGTGGCGCCGTCGCGCAGTTCGGGCAGGCCGGCGTTGGGTTGCAGGCTGATGCGCCCGCCCCAGTTCTCCGACAGCCAGCGCACGTGCTCGGCCATCTCCGCCGGGCCGGTGGCGCAGTTCAGGCCCATGGAGTCCACGCCCAGCGCCTGGGCGACCGTGGTGGCGGCGCCGATGTCGGCACCGACCAGCAGTGTGCCGGTGGTCTCCACCGTCACCTGCAGGAAAATCGGCACGCCGGGCCGGTTCTGGCTGATCCGGGCGGCCTTGGTGCCGTTGATGGCCGCCTTGAACTGCAAGGGGTCCTGGCAGGTCTCGATCAGCACCCCGTCGCAGCCGCCGGCGATCAGGCCCTCGGCCTGGGTGGTGAAGGACATCTCCAGGCTGTCGTAGTCGATATGGCCAAGGCTGGGGAGTTTGGTGCCCGGGCCGATGGAGCCCAGCACGAAGCGGCGGCGGCCGTCGGTGAAGCTCTCCGCCGCCTCCCGCGCCAGTTCGACCCCGCGCTTGTTGATCTCGAACGCCTGATCCTGAAGCTCGAACTCGGCCAGGGTGACGGGCGAGCCGCCGAAGGTGTTGGTCTGCACCATGTCCGAGCCGGCCGCGTAATACTGGCGGTGGATGTCGCGCACCACGTCGGGACGGGACAGGCTCAGGACCTCGGTGCAGTTCTCCTTGCCCCAGAAGTCCTCCTCCAGCGACAGGGGCAGCGCCTGCACCAGCGAGCCCATGCCGCCGTCGCACAACAGAACATGCCGGGAGAGATGGTCGAGAAAGTCGCTCATGGGTGACGCCTGCGAATGGAGGTGGACCAGTCTGTAGGGCGGGCTCGCCCGCAGGGCAGCCCGCCATCCGTCGGATCAACGGTGCGCTGCGCGCCGCGTCGCGGCGCGCGAGCGCACCCTACGGGACACGCGGTCACGCCTCGGCCATCGCCGGCGAGGGCACCGGCATGGGCGGCCGCACGCCCAGCACGTGACAGATGGCATAGGTCAGATCGGCGCGGTTGAGGGTGTAGAAATGGAACTGGTCGGCACCGGCCGCCGCCAGTGCCCGGCACTGCTGCGCGGCGACCATCGCGGCCACCAGCTTGCGGGTGTCCGGGTCGTCGTCGAGACCGTCGAACGTCTCCGCCAGCCACTGCGGGATGCTGGCCCCGCACATGCCGGCGAACTTGGTCACGGTGGCGAAGTTGCTGACCGGCAGAATGCCCGGCACGATCGGCACCGTGATGCCGGCGGCGGCGGCGCGGTCGCGGAAGCGGTTGAACACGTCGACGTCGAAGAAGAACTGGGTGATGGCCCGCGTCGCCCCGGCGTCGACCTTGCGCTTCAGCGCATCAAGGTCGGCTTGCGGACTGGCGGCCTCGGGGTGCGGTTCCGGATAGGCGGCGACGCTGATCTCGAAGTCGGCGACCTTTTTCAGGCCCTCCACCAAGTCCGCGGCGAAGGGATAGCCGCCCGGCGTCGGTCGGTAGACCCCGTCGCTCTCCGGCGAATCGCCCCTCAGCGCGACGATGTGGCGGATGCCGGCGTCCCAGTAGCGCCGCGCCACCTCGTTTACCTCCTCGCGGGTGGCATCGACGCAGGTCAGATGCGCGGCCGCCGACAGCGACGTTTCGCGGGCGATGCGGGCCACGGTGTCGTGGGTGCGTTCGCGCGTCGAGCCGCCCGCCCCGTAAGTGACGGACACGAACGCCGGGCCGAGGGGCTCCAGCCGTTTGACGGCGGCCCACAGGGTCTCGGCCATCTTTTCGGTCTTGGGCGGAAAGAACTCGAACGAAACCTTCACACGATCGGGCAGGCGGCTACACAACGGCAGGGCAGAAACGAGATCGCTGGTGGTACGGGGGTCGTGGGTCACGCGGCGTGCTCCTTGCTGGGGGAGTCGTCGTTGGCTTTGGGGGTCTGGTCTTCGTCCGGCCGGTGGGCCAGCCACAGGGTCACGGTCAGCGCGCCGCCCGGCAGGTCCAGCGCCTCGGCCACCGTCAGGCCGGCGTCGGCGCACCAGGCGGCGACCTCGTCGTGGGAAAAACCAAGGCGGCGGTGCTGGTGGCGGTCGCGCAGGTCTTCCAGGTCGTGGGGCGCGAAATCGACGATGGCCAGCCGCCCGCCGGATCGCAGCACGCGGGCGCACTCCCGCACCGCCTCGGCCGGGCGTTCCAGATAGTGCAGCACCTGGTGGACGGTGACCGCGTCGCGCGAGGCGTCCTCGCACGGCAGGTGGTAGAGGTCGCCCAGGCGCGCCTGACAGTGGGATGCGCCGGCCGCGTCCAGATTGGCGCGCGCCACCGACAGCATCTCGCGGGACAGATCGATGCCCAGCCCTTCACGGATGTGCGGCGCATACAGGCCCAGCAGGCGGCCGGTGCCGGTGCCCACGTCGAGCAGGTCACGCACCGACTCGGGTGGCAGGATGCCCAACAGGGCCTGCTCGACACGGGCCTCGTCCACATGCAGGCGGCGCAGGTCGTCCCATTGCGCCGCGTTGGCATTGAAGTACGCCTGGGCAGCTTCGGCGCGCGCGCGCAGGATCTCGGCGTGGCGATCCCGGTCGCGCACCAGTAGCGAGTCCTCCTCCGGCAGCAGCGCGGCGATCGCGCCGGCGACCGTGGCGCCAGGCCCGTGTCCGGCGAGGCGATAGAACACCCACGATCCCTCGCGGACGCGCTCAAGCAGACCAGATTCGCACATGACTTTCAGATGCCGCGAGACGCGCGGTTGGCTGAGGCCGAGGATGGAAACCATCTCGGTCACCGTCAGTTCACCGCGCGCGCACAGGGCCAACAGCCGCAGGCGGGTTTCCTCTCCCGCCGCGCGCAGACCACCCAGCACTTGGTCCATGGTCAGGGTCATCGGATGGCCTGATCCCGCTGTGTCCGGCGGAGGAACCCGCTGGCTCGATTGGCATCCACATATAAAGATATCTTTATATGAAGACAAGCCATCATGCGCCGGCCGGGCGGAATGGGCGGCTGTGGGTCGTGTTTCGTTTTGGCTGTCGTGCCTGATGCCCCCCTGACAAGGGACGCGCCTAACCCCACTCTATCGGTCCGTACAAACGGGTTAGGCAAAATTCGCATATGATATGTAAGGCTATGCCGACACATTGCGATGGACGGTGCCGCTCATCATGGTACGATTTTCTTCGCGAGGTCGGTTTGGGTCGAGGTCATGGGCAAAGACCCCAGGGCCAGAAACGCCCAGCCAACGGGATTGAGCGCAATCTTGTGGTTGCGAAGTTCGCCACAGGCAAAGCTAAAGACGTGCGTGACGGCACGTTCGTTGACAAGGTTTGGAGCGAGCACACTGGCACTCGTGCCGGCAAAGACCGCTTTTTGGCTTGGGAGCGGAGCGCGATTGCGCAGAAGGCCGCGAATGGGAGGTGGAGATGAACGCTGTGGCGCCCATAACGCGGCCTCGATGGGATTTGGCTGAACGGACAGCGGAAAACCTATCAAAGGCATATAGTCGCCCCCCAGTTCCTGTTCTGGAGATCGCGGAACAGAACGGAGTCAATGTCGTATTTGCAGACTTTGGGAAGCACTCAGAGACGGTGTCTGGTTTCTGCGACTTCAAAATGGGCCGTCTTTACGTGAACCCGAAAGACAGTACAGAGCGGCAAGCGTTCACCATGGCCCATGAACTCGGGCACTGGCTGTTGCACAGAAACGTTTTTTTGGAAAATCCTGATCTTTACCCCGTTTTGCCGCGCTTCCACCAGCCGGACAAAACCGATCCCCTTGAGAAGGAGGCGAACAAGTTCGCGGCCTGCCTTCTTGTGCCGAGAAATCTTGTCATGCCAATAAAGGATGCTCCTGTTTCTGTCCTTGCCGAAATTTTCGGAGTTTCGCGAACAATGATGGAATTCAGGCTCCGCGATGTCTAGCGAGGCCGGAGCAAATCAAAGCCTGCCTCGCGCCGACGACGTTTTGGCAGAAATCGGGGAAAACGACGACTCGGCTGCTGACGAGCTGTCGAAATACGAACGCCGCTATATTGAGGAGTATAGTGAAGCGTCTATATTGTCAGAGTTAAGATATGCTCACCTCATAGGACTTCACGACCACTATGAGCACAAGGGCCGGTGGTCGTGGTTCTTGATGTTACTTCTGTTTGGTATGGTATTTTTTCAATGGGTTCTCTTGTGGTTTGTGGGAGAAGGCTGGTGGGATTTTACAGCGTATGAATGGTTGCTGCCCGTCGTTTTAGTCCAAAATCTAGGACAGATCATTGGCCTTGCTGTTATTGTGGTGAGGTCTCTGTTTAAAGATATGTTTGATGTGAAAAGAATACTTAGCAACACCAAAAGCTAACTTTTCTTTCGATGCAGTGCAGCATATCCTGCGAACGTGCATCAAATGCGCTCGCGAGAACATTTTCCAAAATGGGCGTTGGGCATATCAACTGAAAACTCCTCTCCGTTGAGAGAGAAGCGATTCCCTGGCTCTCTTCGGCCAATAAGGTTCGGCCCCGGTGGATTTCACAAGCGCGCACCCCGTGGATTCGCGATGCGATCCGTGCTAGCCAAGCCGTGGACACCGTATCCCCTCCGTCTGGCCCAGGTTCAGCCCTGATTGGGCGGCAGGCTGACCCATGATCCGCCATCGGCCCTGGGCCACCGAGCGCCGCGCCACCCACAAACGCCCGCCACCCCCCAAACGAACGAGAGCGCCATGACATCGATTCCGTTCCCGTATCGCCTCATCGGTTGGCTGCGCGCTGCCGTGCTGACCGCCGCCCTGATCCTGGCGGCGCCCGCGGCCGGGCTGGCGGCGAACCTGCCCGACGAACCCGATGCGTTCATCATGGCCGTCTCCGACCGGGCCATCGACGAAATCCTCACCCCAGACATCTCGACGGAGGCCCGCATCGGCAAGTTCGAGGCCCTGCTGGAGGATGCGTTCGACCTGGAGGCCGTCGGCCGCTTCGTCGTCGGCCGCGCCTGGCGGGCGGCCACCGACGAGGAACGGCAACGCTTCCTCAAGCTGTTCAAGGATTTTAACGTCTTCAACTGGGGCAGCCGGTTCGACGAGTACGGCGGCCAGCGGTTGAACGTCACCAATGTCGTTCCCGACGGCGACAAGGGGTACTTCGTCGAGACCCGGATCGGCGACCAGGACGGCAAGCCGTTCATCGTCACCTGGCGGCTGCGCAAGCGGGACGAGGGGCTGCGCATCGTCGACATCTCGGTCGAGGGGATCTGGATGTCGCAGACATGGCGGTCGGAATACGCGGCCGTGCTGAAGGAAACCGGGGGCCTGGACGGCCTCAACAATACCCTGGAGGACCGCGTGGCGGAGATGCGCGCCAAGAGCGACCTGTAGGGAAGTCTGCCGGAACCACGTTGATCCGAACCGCCGCGCGCCCCATGTTGGGGGGAGACCGGCGGCACGCCGCCGGACCAGCCTCCAAGGAGGACGTTATGTCTGGCAACGTGGGGGGACACCCCAACAGCAACGGCGCCGACATGAACACGGCAAGCCTGCTGCGTCTGGGTCTGTTCGGCTCCGTCGCCTTTTTGATCGCATCGACATTGCCCCAGGACCTGATGGCCGCGTCCCTGAGTTCGCTGTTGTGGGTCGGGGCCATGGTGTCGGCCCTGGTGGCGGCCCTGCTCGGGGATTCGCTGCGCGCGCGGCACCTGACGCGATGGGACGAGGCGGCGGTGCTGATGCTGGCCAGCATGGTGCTCGGCTTCTTCGTCGACACGCAGGCCGTGATCTCCCAGGTCGAGACCATGCGCGGTTGATAGGTCGCGGTTGATAAGTCGCGGTTGATCAGGCGCGGCTGGTCAAGCGCGGCGGATCATGTCTCCGCCGCGACCCGCGCCAACAGGGTGGCGTTGCCGCCCGAGGCCGTGGTGTCGATGCTGAGCGCGCGTTCGTGCACGAACACGGCGGCGTCGGCGGGATCGTCGGCCAGCGGCACCAGCGGGCCGTCGCGCTCGGCCAGCGCCTGACGCCAGGGCCGCGCCGTCTCCGGCGCCGCGCCGCCGAGCGCAACCACCGCCAGGTGGGGCGCGTCGCGCAGGCTCTGCGGCACCGGCCAGCCGTTGAGCGTCGCCAGCGGCGCGTCGGTCCCGGCCAGCCCGGCCCTGAGCGGAGCCAACAGACCCTCCGGCCCCACCACGGCGCAGCCGACGGCCAGCGCGGTCAGCGCCTGGCGCACGGCCGGCGTCTGGGCCGCCGTGCCGTCGCCCAGGCACAGCACCACGCCGCGCGGACGCAGGCTCAGCGTGTTGGCTTCTCCGGTCGGCCCCGGCAGTGTGACCGGTCCGGGATCAGGGACCGTGGCGGCGTCGAGCGCGGCGCGGGCGACGCCCCCCAACGCGGCCCCTTCCAGCGCCGCCAGCGCCCCCCGCAGCACCGCCACACGGTCGGCGCGCCGCGCCCAGGCCGGCCAGGCGTGGGCCGCCGCCTCCAGGGCGCCGCGCAGCCGGTTCGGCCCGACCGAGGGATGGGACACGGGCTCGGCCCCCGGCACATCCTCGGAGACGCGGGTGAACCGCGTCAGATAGTGCGGCCCGCCGGCCTTCGGTCCCGTTCCTGACAGGCCCTCGCCGCCGAACGGCTGCACCCCGACGAGGGCGCCGATCTGGTTGCGGTTGACGTACTGGTTGCCGACGTAGGCGGCCTCGGTGACCTGACGCACACGTTCCTCAATGCGGCTGTGCAGCCCCAGCGTCAGGCCGTAGCCCTGGGCGTTGATGCGCGCCACCAGGTCCCCCAGGCCATCCGCCGGATAGGTCACCACGTGCAGGACGGGACCGAACACCTCCCGCGTCAGGTCCTCCAGCCGGTCCAGCCGCAGTGCCACGGGGGCCACGAACGACCCGCCCTCGGCCGCGACCGGCACGCGGTGGATCAGCCGCCCCTGTGCCTCCAGCGCCGCCACATGGCCCTCGATGCCGGCCTTGGCCTCGGCGTCGATGACCGGGCCGACGTCCGTCGCCAGCGCCCACGGATCGCCCACCGCCAGCATGTCCATGGCTCCCGTGAGCATGGTCAGGGTGCGTTCGGCGATGTCCTCCTGCAGGCACAGCACCCGCAGCGCGGAACAGCGTTGACCGGCGCTCTGAAAGGCGCTGGCCAGGATGTCGCGCACCGCCTGCTCGGGCAGGGCGGTGGAGTCGACGATCATGGCGTTGAGCCCGCCGGTCTCGGCGATCAGGGGTGCTGAGGCGTTGCCGGTGCGGGCCATGGCGGCCTGGATCGCCCGCGCGGTGTCGATCGAGCCGGTGAAACACACCCCGCCGATGCGCGGATCCGCCGTCAGGGCGCCGCCGACCACCGCGCCGTCCCCCGGCAGCAACGCCAGCGCGTCCGCCGGCACCCCGGCCTCGCGCAGCAGGTCCACGGCGCGCGCGGCCATCAGGCAGGTCTGTTCGGCCGGCTTGGCGATCACCGTGTTGCCGGTGACCAGGGCGGCGGCGATCTGGCCAGTGAAGATGGCCAGCGGGAAGTTCCACGGCGAGATGCAGACGAACACCCCCCGCGCGGTCCGGCCCGCCGGCAACTCCCGCGCCCGGGCGGCGTAGTAGCGCAGGAAGTCCACCGCCTCGCGCACCTCGCCGACGCCGTCGAGCTGGTTTTTCCCGGCTTCGCGCGTGGCCAGGGCCATCAGCTCCGGCATGTGCGCCTCGTACAGGTCGGCGGCCCGCTCAAGGATCGCCGCCCGGTCGTCCACGGGCCGGCCTGACCAGCCGGGCAGCGCCGCCAGCGCGCCGTCGACCGCCAGCCCCGCCACGTCCGGACCCGCGTCATAGACCGTCCCGACCCGATCCGAGGGATCGGCGGGGTTGGTCACGGGGCGGGCAAGACCGTCGTGGGCCCCAAGCCCGATCAGCGGCCGCGCCTCCCACTGGTGGGCCTTGAAGGGCGCGCGTGCGGTCTCCAGCGCCTCCACCGCCACGGGATCGGTCAGGTCGAGCCCCCGGCTGTTGCGCCGGTCGGCGCCGTACAGCGCCGGCGGCGGCGGCACGGCCGGGTGCGGCAGGCTGTTCAGCCCGTCCACGACCGCGACCGGGTCCTGGACCAGAGTCTCGACCGGCAGATCCTTGTCCAGGATCTGGTTGACGAAGCTGCTGTTCGCCCCGTTCTCCAGGATCCGCCGCACCAGATAGGCCAGCAGATCCTCGTGCACCCCCACCGGCGCGTAGATGCGGCAGGGGCGACCGTGGCGGGTGCGCACCAACTCGTGCAGGTTCTCGCCCATGCCATGCAGGCGCTGGAATTCGTAGCTGGTGTCCGAGCCGGCCAACGCCAGCACCGTGGCGATGGTGCGGGCGTTGTGGGTGGCGAACTGCGGATAGACGCGGTCGGCCCGCGCGATCAGCCGCTTGGCGCACGCCTGAAAGGCCACGTCGCTGGCCGCCTTGCGGGTGAACACCGGATAGCCGTCCAGGCCCAGCACCTGGGCGCGCTTGACCTCGGCGTCCCAGTAGGCGCCCTTGACCAGCCGCACCGTGATGCGCCGGTCCAGCGCCTCGGCCAGCGCGATCAGCGCCTCGATGGTGGGCAGGCCGCGCGGCCCGTAACTCTGCACCACCACGCCGAAGCCGTCCCAGCCGGCGAGGTGGGGATCGGACAGCATGGCCTCGATCACGTCCAGCGAGAGGTCGAGCCGGTCCTGTTCCTCGGCATCGATGGTCAAGCCGACATTGGCCGCCTTGGCCATACCGCAGAGGTGGCGCACGCGCGTGATCATCTCCGGCAGGCAGCGGGCGGCCTGCGGCGCCTCGTAGCGGGGATGCAGCGACGACAGCTTGATGGAAATGCCCGGGTTGTCGACCACGTCGTCGTGGTGGGCGGCGGCGGCGATGCGCTGGATGGCGCCGACATAGCTGTTGAAGTAGCGCTCGGCGTCGGCGGCGGTGCGCGCGGCCTCGCCCAGCATGTCATAAGAGTAGGTGTACCCCTTGGCCTCCAGGGCGCGGGCACGCTCCATGGCGGCGTCGATGTCGCGGCCGAGCACGAACTGGCGGCCCATCAGCTTCATGGCCTCGCCGACGGCGGCGCGGATCACGGGTTCGCCCAGGCGGCGGACGGACCCGCGCAGGGTCTCCATGACCTCCCAGCCGGCGCCACCCTGGCGCAGCACCCGTCCGGTCAGCATCAGGCCCCAGGTGGAGGCGTTCACCAGCGCCGAATCGGAGTGCCCCCGGTGGCGGCTCCAGGCGGCCGGCGCCAGCTTGTCACGGATCAGGGCGTCGATGGACAGCGTGTCGGGCACGCGCAACAGGGCCTCGGCGAGGCACATCAGCGCCACGCCTTCCTGGTTGGTCAGGCCGTATTCGGCCAGCAGCGATTCCATCAGGCCGGGTGAGGTGTCCGCGCGCAGGGCCTCCACCAGGGCGCGGGCCTCGGCGGTGACACGGGCGTTGGCGTCGGTGTCGAGCCGCGCCTGGTCCGCCAGCCCGCGCACGGTGGCGGTCTCGTCGGTCACCAGGGTGGCCGCGCGCGCGGCGGCGCGAGCGGCGGTCACGGCGTCGGCGTGGTCCATGGCGGCCTCCGCTTCTTCTGTCGGTGGTGGCGGCGGACGAGTCCGTTTCGTCCACCGGTCTGCCCCGGCCCGTCTTGAACCCCCGACTCTTATCGCCCCTCGCGCCACCAGGCGAGTCCCAGCCCGCCAAGCACCAGCAGCAGACCCAGCCACGGCGGCAAGAGCGCCGCCTGATCGACGCCGACCACCCGGTAGGCGTCGCTGTCGCGCAGGCCGATCCAGCCGGGACCGGCGGTGGCGCGGCCCTCGGCGACCCGGCGTACGGTGGGCGGCCCGTCCGTCGCCAGCCAGTGGACGCCGCCGCCGCTGGCCTCGACCAGAGGCGCCAGCGCCTCAGGCGTGGCGGTCACCTCGTCCGTCTCGCGCGGGTTGGGCGTGCCGGCCACGGCCATGGCGACCAGCGTGCCATCGTTCAGGGTGTGCACTCCCGGCGCGGCGTCGGGCAACGTGGCCACCGCGCGCCCATCGCCCTGATCGACCAGGTCCAGCGTGTGCGTGGCGCCCAGGGGATCGGTCACCCTGACTTGGTCGGGCATCGCCGCCGGGTCCAGGCCGCGCCGGGTGACCTCCAGCCCGTCGCCCACCATATCGGCGCGCAGGGACTCCTCCTCCAACTCCGGCTCCTTCATCAGCCAGTGTGCCACGCGGCGCAGCATGTCGGCCTGCGGTCCGCCGCCCTCGAATCCCTTGGCCCACAGCCAGACCGTATCACTGAGCAGAACGCCGACCCGCCCCTCGCCCGCTCGGGCCAGCACCAGGGCCGGCCGCGCGCCGGGTCCGGTCAGCAGCGTCTCGCCGCCGGTGGCCGATGCCTCCACCAGCCGCACCCACGGCCCCCACGCGGGCGCCGCGTCGGGGTCCGCCGGCAGCCCGGGCAGGCCGCCCGTGACCGGATGGCGCCGGCCGACGGGGGTCGGCAGCGGGCGAAACGCCTCGTCGATGACCGCCCGGGTCGGCACCATGGGCAACACCTCGGCCAGGGCGCTGTCGTACAGGCTGAGCGCATCGGCGAACTCCGGCCCCACGGCCAGCAGCAGCGCACCGCCGCGCCGCACGGCATCGGCCACGTTGGCCAGATAGCCCGGCGGCACCAGCCCGCGCCGGCTGTAGCGATCGAAGATGATCAGATCGAAATCGTCCAGGCGCTGCTCGAACAACTCGGCCACGGGAAAGGAGATCAGCGCCAGTTCATGCAGCGGCGTGGAATCGTCCTTGTGCGGCGGCCGCAGGATGGTGAAGTGCACCAGATCGACGTTCGGGTCCGCCTTCAGCAGATTGCGCCACACCCGCTCGCCGGCGTGCGGCTCGCCCGAGATGAGCAGCACCCGCAGCCGGTCGCGCACGCCGTTGATGGAGATGGCGGCGCGGTTGTTGAGTGGCGTCACCTCGCCCTCGATGCGACCGGCGCGCAGATCGAACACCGTGTCGCCGGCGTGCTCCAACGCCAGGGTCACCGTCCCGGCCCGGTTGGCCGGCACGGTGACCATGCCGGCCGGCAGGCCGTCGCGCGAGACGTTCAACAGGACGGGTGTGCCGTCCGGCAGCGACGGGTCGAGCAGACGCACCGTCGCCTCCATCTCGCGGCCAACCAAGCCGTAGCCCGGCGCTGCCTCGACCACCAGCCGGCGGTCGACCTCGTCCGGTCGCCCGGTCAGCAGCACATGCAGCGGCGCGGCGAGCGTTTGCGCGTCCAGCGTGTCGGCGTCGTGCACACGGCCATCGGTCAAGGCGATCACCCCGGCGCGGCGCGCCGGCGGCACGTCGGCCAGGGCCCCGCGAACGGCCGACAGCAGGCGCGTGCCCCGGTCGGCGCCGTCCTCGGTCACGTGGACCACGCGGACCTCCAGGTCGGGTTGGTCGCCCAGGGCCTCGCGCACCGCCGCCAGGGCCGCCACGGTGCGGGCCGTCCGGCCGTCCAGCCGGTTGGAGGCGCTGTCGTCCACCGCGATCACCGCCACGTCGCTCAGCGGCTCTCGTTCCTCCACCACACCCTGCGGGTTGGCCAGCACCAGCAGCAGCGCCGCCCCGGGCAGGATGCGAACCAACGCACCGCGCGCGCGCCGCCACACGGCCAACGCGGTCAGCACGGCCAACACCACCGCCAGCGCCCCCAACAGGACCGGCGGCACCAACGGCGCGAAGGCGATGTCGATCAGGGCGGTCATGGCGAGGGGCTCTTGGGACGGCTCATGGGCGGCGCGGACTCTGGAGGGATCGGAGGCAACTCTTGCTCTCACATGGGGATGGTCGACCGCGCCGTCACGGGCTGGCGAAGCGGCGACAACGGGGTTACGGTGCCGCACCGCTGTTGGAACAGCCCTTGGCACGGACATCGGAGGCAACGCGCGGCATGACGGTTCTGGTCACCGGCACGGCCGGCTTCATCGGGATGCACGTGGCGCTGGAGCTTTTGGCGCGAGGCGAGACCGTTGTCGGGCTGGACAACTTCAACGCTTATTACGACGTGACGTTGAAGGAGGCCCGGGCGGCGCGCCTGCGCGGCCACAAGGGCTATATCGAGACGCGCCAGGACCTGACCGACAGCGGCGCCTTGCTGGCCCTGTTCGCCCGGCACCGCCCGCGCCTGGTGATCCACCTGGCCGCCCAGGCCGGCGTGCGCTATGGCCTGGAAAACCCGGGCGCCTATCTCGACAGCAACCTGATCGGCGTGTTCAACCTGTTGGAGGCCTGCCGGGCGCACCCGCCCGAGCACCTGGTGTTCGCCTCGACCAGTTCGGTCTACGGCGCCAATTCGCAGCAGCCGTTCAGCCCGCACCACCCGGCCGACCACCCGGTCAGCCTGTACGCCGCCACCAAGCGCGCGGCCGAGGTGATGAGTCACGCCCACGCCCACCTGCACGGCCTGCCCTGCACCGGGCTCCGGTTCTTCACCGTTTACGGCCCCTGGGGGCGGCCGGACATGGCGCTGTTCCTGTTCACCCGCGCCATGCTGGCGGGTGAGCCCATCCGCGTGTTCAACCAGGGCCGCATGGCGCGGGACTTCACCTACATCGATGACATCGTTGCCGGCGTGCTGGCCGTCGCCGACCATCCGCCACGCCCCAGCCCGGCGCCCCGGGGCGGCGACGGGCCGCTGGATCCGGCGGGCAGCCCGGTCGCGCCTTTCGCCGTGTACAACATCGGCGCCGGCCGGCCGGTGGCCCTGACGGATTTCATCGCCGTGCTGGAAGAGGCGCTCGGCGTCGAGGCGGTCAAGGAGATGCAGCCGATGCAGGCGGGCGACGTACCGGAGACCTGGGCCGACGTGTCGGACTTGGCGGCGTTGACCGGCTATGCCCCGGCGACGCCGATCGAGACCGGCGTGCGGCGGTTCGTGGAATGGTATCTCTGGTACTACGGGGACCCGAGGGGATAGAAATCTCGCCTGTCCGACACCGCTCTTGTCCGAGCACGAGTAAGGGCGGGAGGTCTCCCCCCCCGCCCCATGAGACGAATCACCAAACGAGGCTTCCTGTTACACTGACCGGCCGGCCAGCAGGCGGGCGCGGGTGGAGCCCATGACGGCGGCCACGTCCTCGGGCGACAGGCCGTCACGGTCCATGACCAACCCGACGATCGGGTCGGACAACACGCTGGCCAGGTCGGGTTCGTGGTCGGTGTCCCAAACATGACAGGGCATGACGCGGGCATCGCCGCAAAGACCGCCGCGCCCGGCACCATTGCGAACCGAGCCGCCACGCGGGTCCAGGCGGCTGCGATGGCTGGAGGCGCGATGCGGTGTGCCCGCGCGCCAAGGATGCGGATGGCGCTGCACCATCTGTGTCTGAGTCTGGGTCATGAACGCGGTCTCCCTCAAACCAACGGTCCTAGCATCCGACCGTGGAGAACACTTTGTCTGGCCCCTTCCCCCTTTCAAGGTCCGTACGCGCGGTGGCGTGGCGGGCCGGGCGGGGAAGCGGGCCGGGGCCTCGGGGGACGGGTGCATTATTCCGACCCGCCGCCGGAGGCGCGGACCCTTCCTTCGGCTCGTCAGAGCGGGGTCCTTTTCCTATTTCTGACAAATACGGTCCGATATGCCCTCAAGTCAATTTGTTTCGGCCGCCACCGGAATTTGAGTCAATAAGTTTACAGACCGTTGACAGAACGCAACGGCCGGCGCCCCAGACGCTCGCGTCCGCACAAAAATCGCTGCGCTGCAGCAATGGCGAGAACAGGTCTCGAAACAGTAAGTCCGAAAATTGCGCGCCGCCCTTTCTTCCGCTCTCGCAATAAGATGCGCATCGCCAACGCGCCCGGATCCAGGGACGACCACCCAATACCTGACAAAACGACTTTGATATCGGACGCACGCGCAGCAGCCGTGGCATCCCGTAGAAATTTACAAATGTTCGGTGTCGTGGCACGGCTGCGGCCCGGGACCGGATCGGTCGTCGCGACTCCGTGGCGTAAAGAAGGACGTGGGCACCGGACGGATCCCACGAAAAAGGGGCCGGACGGTGCCGGCCCCTTTTTCGCGATTCGGTCGCCCGAAGGAGTCGCCCACAGGGCGACGCCGTCACTGCCCGGCCGGGCCGGGGCTGAAGGTGGCGATGAAGTAGCCCGCGGCCACGGCGGTGCCGATCACGCCGGCCACGTTCGGTCCCATGGCGTGCATCAGCAGGAAGTTGCCGGGGTCGGCCCTCTGGCCTTCCACCTGCGAGACGCGCGCCGCCATGGGCACGGCCGACACGCCGGCCGAGCCGATCAGCGGGTTGATCTTGTTTTCCTTGATGAACAGGTTCATGCCCTTGGCCATCAGCACGCCGGCGCCGGTGGCGATGCCGAAGGCGACCACCCCCAGGGCCAGGATCTTCAGCGTCTCCAGTTGCAGGAACCGCTCGCCGGTCATGGTGATGCCGACGCTGGTGCCCAGGAAGATGGTCACGGCGTTGATGATCTCGTTCTGGGCGGCCTTGCTCAGGCGCTCCACGACGCCGGATTCGCGCATGAAGTTGCCCAGCATCAACATGCCGATCAGGGCCGCCGCCGCCGGCACCAGCAGGATCACGACCACGGTCACGATCAGGGCGAAGATCAGCTTTTCCAGGCGCGACACCTTGCGCAGCGAGCGCATCCGGATCTCGCGCTCCTTCTTGGTCGTCAGGGCGCGCATGACCGGCGGCTGCAACAGCGGCACCAGCGCCATGTAGCTGTAGGCCGCCACGGCGATCGGGGCCAGCAGGTGCGGCGCCAGCTTGTTGGCCAGGAAGATCGAGGTGGGGCCGTCGGCGCCGCCGATGATGGCGATGGCCGCCGCCTCCATGCTGGTGAAGCCGATGGCCACCGCCCCCATGAAGGTCGCGAACACGCCGAACTGCGCGGCGGCGCCCAGCAACAGGGTGCGCGGCGCGGCGATCAGCGGCCCGAAATCGGTCAGCGCGCCCACGCCCATGAAGATCAGGGGCGGGAAGATCTCCAGGTGCACGCCTTGCTGGATGTAATAGAACAGGCCGCCGGGATGGTCGCCGACGGGTTCGTTGACCATGCCCACGGTCGGCAGGTTGGCCAGCAAGGCGCCAAAGGCGATGGGCACCAGCAGCAGCGGCTCGAACTTCTTGTAGACCGCCAGGTACATCAGCACCAGCACGACGACCCACATGACGACCATCCGCCACGTGATCCCGGGGATGGCGGTCAATTCGTACAGATGTTGGAGGGTTTCCATGAACGGCGCTCCCCAGTGACGGTCCGGATCTCGAATGCTCTCCGACTGAGAAGCGTTAGCTCAGGGACAGCAGGGCCTGCCCCTCGGCGACGGTGGCGCCGGCCTGCACGGCCACGCTGGCCACCGTGCCGCCCTGGGGCGCCTGGATGGGTGTGTTCATCTTCATGGCCTCCAGCATGACCACCTGCTGACCGGCCGTCACGGTGTCGCCCACCTTGACGTCGACGGAGACCACGGTCCCGGCCATCGGGCTGACGATGTCGCCGGACCCCGTGGGCGCGGCGGGCGTGGCCGGGGCGGCCGGGGCGGGCGCGGGCGCGGGAGCCGCCTGAGCCACGGGAGCGGCCGGGCGCGGGGCCGGCGGGGCGGACGGCGCCGCCGCGCCGGCTTCGTCCAGGGTTTCCACGGTCACGTCGTAGACCGTGCCCTCCACGGTGATGCGCAGTTTCCTCATGGGTGGTTCCCTTGCGAGATCAGGTGTTCGCCCGGGCCTGGGCGGGAATGGTGCGGCCCCAGTCGCCTTGACCGAGGTTTTTGTTGAAGGTCTGCAGGCGGGCCTGGTTGGCCCAGTCGGTGCCCACCATGGGCGGCGCGACCACGCTGACGATGCGGTGCGGGCGGTCGAGCACCGTGGCCACCGCCGCCGCGATCGCCGCCAGATGATGCGGCGGAACACCGCCGGCGGGGGCCGGCGCGGGAGCGGGCGCCGGGGCCGGCGCGACCGCCTTGGCATCGGGCTTGGCCACGGTCTTGCGGGCTTCGGCGGCGCGGAACGCCATGCCGACAAGCGCGCAGGCCCCCCACAACATGAGCAGCACCGCCACCACCACGGCGATGCCGATCAAGAGGATTTCCAGTCCCTTGAACACGCGCGTCTCCCCCGTTTCCGTCGTTGTCTGCCCCGCCACGGCCCGGCGGCCGTTCCGGCTGGGGCTGTTCTCCGTGCGCGCCGGCCGGGCCGGGCCGCCGTGACGCTAGAGCGGAATGTTGCCGTGCTTCTTCGGCGGCCGTGTCTCGCGCTTGCTGAGCAGCGTGCGCAGCGCCAACGAGATCCGCCCCCGGGTCTCCGACGGCTTGATGACGTCGTGCACGAACAGCTTGCCGGCCGAGATGTAGGGCGAGGCGAAGTGCGCCCGGTACTCGTCGGCCAGTTCGCGCGAGCGGGCCACGCGGTCCTCGGCCTTCTCCAGGTCGCCCCGGTAGAGGATGTTGACCGCGCCCTCGGCGCCCATCACGGCGATCTCGGCGGCCGGCCACGCCAGCACGATGTCGGCGCCCATGTCGCGGCTGCACATGGCCAGGAAGGCGCCGCCGTAGGCCTTGCGCATGATGATCGTGATCTTGGGGACCGTCGTGGCGCCGTAGGCGAACAGCATCTTGGCGCCGTGGCGGATGATGCCGCCGCGTTCCTGACGCACGCCGGGCAGGAAGCCGGGCACGTCCACCAGATTGATGATGGGAATGCCGAAGGCGTTGCAGAAGCGGATGAAACGCGCGCCCTTGTCGGAGGCGTCGATGTCCAGGCAGCCGGCCAGTTCCTTCGGCTGGTTGGCGATGAAGCCGACGACGATTCCGCTGATGCGGCCGAAGCCGACCACCATGTTCTTGGCGAAGTCGCGCTGCACCTCCAGGAAGGTGCCGGGGTCGACCAGGCGGTTGATGACGTCCTTGACGTCGAACGGCGCCTTGCCGGATTCGGGCAGGATGTCGTCCATACCCGGGTCCTCGCTCAGATCCACCTCGGGCGCGATCTGGTGCGGCGGGTCGCTCATGTTGTTCGACGGTAGGTACGACAGCAGGCGGCGCACGATGTCCACCGCGTCCTGCTCGCTGTCGGCGACGAAATGGATATTGCCGGAGACGTTGGCGTGCACGTCGGCGCTGCCGATCTCGTCCTTGCTGGTGGCCTGGCCGGTAACACCGCGAATCACCTCGGGGCCGCAGATGAACATCTCCGAGCCGCCGCGAATCATGATGATGAAGTCCATCAGCGCGGGCGAATAGGCGGCCCCGCCGGCGCAGGGGCCGGCGATGACGGCGATCTGCGGCACCACGCCCGACAGGCGGACGTTGCGGTTGAACACCTGGCCGTAGCCGGACAGGGCGATCACGCCCTCCTGGATGCGCGCGCCGCCCGAATCGTTGAAGCCGACGACGGGCACGCCGCTCAGTTCCGCGTGATCCATGATCAGCGACAGCTTTTCGGCGTGCTTCGACCCCAGGGAGCCGCCGGCCACCGTGAAATCCTGGCTGAACGCGGCCACCGGGCGGCTGTCGATGAAGCCGACCCCGGTCACCACGGCGTCGCCCGGCAGGTCCTTGCCCTCCATGCCGAACTGACGGCTTTCGTGCTGGGCGTGCAGACCGAACTCCTGGAACGTGCCGGCGGCGAACAAGGCGTTCAGGCGGTCGCGCGCCGACCACAGCCCCTTGGCGTGGCGGGCGTCGATCTTCTTCTGGCCGCCGCCCAGTATCCCGGCAGCGCGGCGGCGTTCCAGTTCCTCGACAGCCTGCTTGGAAATCGGCATGTGGTTCCCCCTGGTTCAGGCCACCCGTCAACGTTTCCTGGGACGTTTTCTGGGCGGACCCCCTGGCGTGACCCTGAGCGGGCGGCTGGTGGCGGCGCGGCGAGTATACGCGAGAGAATGGGGAGGATGTCCACCGGGAACCCCGCCCCGTCAGAACGACCCGGTCAGAACGACCGGATCAGGACGGTCGGCCAAAGCGGAGCGTCCCGATTGTTCCGGCCCCGGACCCAGCCCCCGTCGGAATCCCTCTTTATACGGCAGGGTCCCGATGGTCAATCGCAGGCGCCACCAATCACTGAGACGACGACGTTTCCATGGGCGGGGCCATCATCGGCTCGCTCGGCCGATCGGTGAACGTGACCTCGAACCGTTTCGCCTGCGGCAGGGTGTTGCGCATGACCATGCGGAAGGGCGTGGTGCCCCCGGGCTCCAGCCTCTCGGTGGGGGGTGGGGCGACCATCTGTTGCACCATGTCGCCGTCGGCGTCGAGCAGCGCCAGCCGCAGCGCCGGCACCGGCCGTTCGACCTCGCTGACGTTGTTGATGAAGCCGCGCACCACCACGACCTCCTCGTTGTCGACCAGTTCGCGGGTGACGACGGGCTTCGGCTCGTGCAGCGTCAGGCCGAGGCCCGGCCAGTTGAGCGGAATGCCCAGGGCGGTGTACACCGCCTCGGACGCCGGCATCATGGCGACGACATTGTTGCGCAGGAAATACAGCGCGCCCAAGGCCCCCGCGAGCACGACCACCACGGCCGTCGCCCACGACGCCCAGGCGGGCGGGCGTTTGCGCTTGCCGCCTTGGCGGTGCGGGCCCTCCCGCAAGGCGCTGGGTAGTTCATCGTCCTCGCCGAACACATCATCGTCCTCGGCCACGCCACCGGCCCGGCCGCTCCGCTCGCGCTCCTGGTCCTCAAGGCGGGCCAGAATATCGTCGAAGTCGGGGCCGTCGTCGTCCCCGGCCCGATGGTCGGCGGCGTTGCTTCCGCCCGGTTCGCGGCTCAGCGGCATGTCTTCGCCCGGCAGGTCGTCGAGCATGGTTCGACCCCGCCCGACGGGACGCTCCGTCTCGGCCGGTTGGGCCGGCGCGCCGCCCCAGTCGTCCGCCTCGCCCCAGTCGTCGTCCGGGCCGATCTCCTCCATGGGCGGCGGTGGGGGCGCCGGCTCAAGATGGGCCGCCAGCGGGCCGTGGTCGGGGGGCGTGGTCGGGCGGGACAACGCGGCGTCGAAGTCGTCACCGGCGGCACCGGACGGGGCCTGGTGCCAGCGATGGTCGCAACGGGCACACTTCAGCGTCCGCCCCGCCGGGCCGAGGGCCTCGTCGGGAACGCGGAATCGTGTCGCACAGCTCGGGCAGGTTATTTTCATGCGGCAATCGGTTGGCGGCGAAAGCTATGATCGTTATAGAACCACTTGGGGGCGGGCACAAGCGAACGCCGGGGCACGGGATCACGTGCAAGAAAACCACAACGGCAACGGACCACGGCCCATGAGTCACGACAGCGCCGCGCGCGCGGGTCTCGACGACCCCGATGCCAACATGGTCGTGCGGTTCGATCATGTCGGGCTGCGCTATGACCTGGGTCCGGAGGTGTTCCGGGACATCGGGTTCGCCCTGCCCAAGGGGTCGTTCCACTTTTTGACCGGGGGCTCGGGCGCGGGCAAGTCCTCGGTGCTGGGGCTGTGCTATCTGGCGCTGCGGCCGACCCGTGGCACGATCCGCCTGTTCGGTCACGACGTGACCCAGCTGCCGCGTCAGGTGCTGCCGCGCCTGCGTCGCCGCATGGGCGTGGTGTTCCAGGACTTCCGCCTGATCGACCACCTGTCGGCCCTGGACAACGTCGCCCTGCCGCTGCGGGTGGCCGGCGCGCCGGAGACCGATATTCGCCGACACGTGCCGGAACTGCTGGCCTGGGTCGGCCTGGCCGATCACCTCGACGCCAAGCCGCCCACCCTGTCCGGCGGCCAGAAACAGCGCGTGGCCATCGCCCGCGCGGTGATCAACCGGCCCGACCTGTTGCTGGCCGACGAGCCGACGGGCAATGTGGACGATCGCATCGCCATGCGGCTGCTGCACCTGTTCGAGGAACTGAACAAGATGGGCACGACGGTCCTGATCGCCACGCACAACGAGCAACTCGTGCAGAGGTTCCCTTACGAGCGCCTGCACCTGCAGGCCGGGCGGCTGACGCGCCACCGGGGCGGCGGAGGCGCCAGCGAACGCGCGGGCGTTCGTCCGGCCACGGACGCGCCCGCCACCCCGCCGCGCCAACCGTGAGGATGTCGTCCGCCATGCGCACGTTGCCCCTGGGCCGGGACCGCACCGCCGTTCTGGTGCCCATGCTGGTGGGCGTCATGGTGTTTCTGGCCGTCCTCGCCGCCGCCGGTGCTCTGGCGCTCGGCAACGTGCTGGAGGACTGGAGCCGCGACGTCTCCGGCAGCCTGACGGCCCAGGTGCCGCCTGTCCCCGGCCTGGGCGAGGCGGCGCGCATGGCCACCGACGAGCGGGTGGCCCAGGCCGCCGCCGTGCTGCGCGCGCAGCCGGGCGTGGCCTCGGTGCGGGTGCTGAGCGAGGACGAGCTCATGGCCCTGGTCGAGCCGTGGATCGGGGCCGGCGAGTTGGTGCGGGACCTGCCCCTGCCGCGCCTGCTGGACATCACCCTGGAGCCCGGCGCGGCCGCCCGCACGAACCCCGGGCCGATGGCCGACGTGCTGCGCGACGCCGTGCCGGGCGCGACGCTCGACGAGCACCGGCTGTGGCTGGGTCGCCTGATGGATCTGGGCGAGGCCCTTGGCGCCCTGGGCCTGGCGGTGGTGCTGGTGGTCAGCGGCGCGACCGCCGTGGCGGTCGTGCACGCCACCCGGGCGGACCTGGCGGCATACCGTCCGGTGATCGAGGTGCTGCACATGATCGGCGCCCAGGACGGCTACATCGCCCGCCAGTTCGCCATCAACGCGCTGTTTCAGGGCTTGAAAGGCGGCTTGGGCGGATTCATGCTGGCCTTGCCGACCCTCGCCGGCGTCGGGCTGTTGGCGGATCGTGTCGAGGCCGGGCTGGTCCCGCGCATCAGCCTTTCGGTGGTCGACTGGGCCATCCTCGCGGCCCTGCCGCTGGGCGCGGCCAGCCTGGCGATGCTGACGGCCCGCGTGACGGTGCTGCGCACCCTGGCCCGGATGCCCTGATCGCGTTCAACACAGAGTGAGCATTGTGCCCTCGCCCTCTTTTTCCACGGTCGTCCGGGCGGCCATTCTCGCCGTTTTGTTGCTGCTGGTGATCGCCTGGATCGCCGGTCTGGTGTGGTACGCCTCGGCCATTCCCGTGCGGGGCCAGGACCGCGACCGGCGCGTCGACGCCATTGTGGTCCTGACCGGCGGCAGCGAGCGGATCGACGAAGGGCTGGCGTTGCTCGAGGCCGGGCTGGGTGAGGTCCTGTTCATCAGCGGCGTGCCCGCCGCCGTGGCGCCGGACGACCTGTGGCGCGCCTTCGGCGTCGATCCCGCACCGGATGTCGCCGATCGCATCGTGCTCGGCCATGCCGCCGCCAACACCCTGGGCAACGCCGAGGAAACGGCGGCCTGGGTCCGGACCCGGGGATACCGCAGCCTGCGGCTGGTCACGGCGGCCTACCACATGCGCCGGGCCATGCTGGAATTCCGCGCCGTGATGCCGGGCATTGACCTGATTCCGCATCCGGTCTATCCGCCGCATGTCAAGCAGGAGGAATGGTGGCGCTTCCCCGGCACCGCCCTTTTGCTGACCCGGGAATACATGAAATACCTTGTGGCCAGGGTGCGGCTTGGCCTGGGCCTGTCGCCCGGATCGCCCCCCCGTTCCGCGATGGAGTCCTCATGACGGTCCTCCGCTCGGCGTTGTTCATGCTGCTGTACGTCTGCTCGACCCTGCTGCTCGGGGTTCTCTACCTGCCGCTGCTGTTGGCGCCCCAGCGCATTGTCGTGGCCGGCACCAAGATCTGGCTGGCCGTCCTGCGCTGGCTGGCGCGGTATGTGGCCGGCGTGACCTACCGTGTCGAGGGCTGGGAGAACCTGCCGCAAGGACCGGTGATCATCGCCGCCAAGCACCAGAGCGCCTACGACACCTTCCTGTTCCACGGCCTGCTGGAAGACCCCGTTTACGTTCTCAAACGCGAGCTGTTCCGCATTCCCTTTGTCGGCTGGTACATGAAGGCGGCCGGCATGATCGGCATCGACCGCAGCGCCGGCGCCCAGGCCTTGCGCATGATGTTGAAGGCCTGCGGCGAGGCGCTGGCCGAGGGGCGGCAGATCATCATCTTCCCGGAGGGCACGCGCGTCGCCGTCGGCGAAAGCCGGCCCTATCACCCCGGCGTGGCCGCCCTGGCGGCGCGCCTGCCGGACGTGCCGGTGATCCCCGTGGCCCTGAACTCCGGCCCGCTGTGGGGCCGCAAGTCGTTCCTGAAGCACCCCGGCACGGTCACCGTCCGCTTCCTGCCGCCCATGGAGACGGGCCTGGACAAGCGCCGTTTCCTCGATACCCTCAAGACCCGCATCGACGAGGCCGTCGCGGCCCTGCCGTCGCCAGAGGGCCCGGGGCGCTGACCGGTGACGGTCCCCGTCAGGCGGTCCGGCCGGCGGCCGGACTGGCGTTCATTTCATGCTGGCCGGTGGCGGATCAGTGTGACGCATCCGCCGCCAGCATGGCCCCCGTGCCGCCTACTTCAGCGTCGGCCGGCGCAGGCGGCGGCGGTCGCGCCCACCCGGGTGCAGCCGCCGCGCCTCTGCATAAAGTGCGGCCAGATCGTCGGCGTAGGCGCGGTCGCCGTGCGCGCCGGCGCGGCAGTACTCATCCAGGATCATCTGCCGGATGGCCGGGGCGCCCCAGGGCTGCGCCAGTGTGTCGTAGGCCTTGCCGGCCGCCAGCACGGGCGGCAGCCGTTCGTGGCTGGCAACGACGACCACCTCGTCCGGCACCGCGTCGCTGAGACCGTAGCAATCCCATATCGTAATCATGACTCCCTCCCGTCAACTTCGCTCTCGGACGGGTGGCCCGGCGGGGCCTGTCACCGGCCGGGAGGGGATGGTCCGTCAGGCGGGCCGTCATCGTGGTCGTGCCGGGAGCGTTCTGTCCCGGTCTGGCGGGCCGCCTGACCCGAAGATCCAAGTGTAAACCAAATGTGACATGCGTGCCAGCGATGGCGCGTCATGTCTGCCATGCAAGGGTCCGGGGCGTCCCTACAAGCATCGCACGCAGTCGCGGCCGTCGGCCTTGGCGCGGTAGAGGGCCTCGTCGGCGCGGGCCACCCAATCCTCGACCGACTCCCCGGGCCGGTGCTGGGCGATGCCCAGGCTGAGGGTGACCGTCCCGGCGGGTGGCATCGGCACGCTGGCCATGGCCTCACGCAGGGTCTCGGCCAGTTGCCGGGCGCCCTCGGTGTCCGTGCCGGGCAGGATGACGAGAAACTCCTCGCCGCCCCAGCGGGCCAGAAGGTCGGTCTCGCGGATGCGGTCGGACAGGCGCGTCACCACTTCCCGCAGCACCTGATCGCCCACGGGATGACCGTGCGTGTCGTTGATCGCCTTGAAGTGGTCGATATCGGCCATGATGACCGCCGCCGGCGTCTCCATGCGGTCGGCGCGCCGCGTTTCCTGGTCCAGCCCCCGGATCGCCTGCTGGCGGTTGAAGGCGCCGGTCAGCACGTCGTGCGTGGCCTTGTGCTCCAGTTCGGCCATCAGCGCGCGCTGTTCGGTCACGTCGACGAGCATCGTCAGCAAGTAGCGGGTGGACCCGCTGGTGATCAGTTCGCCCGTCAGTTCACCGATGAACAGCCGGCCGTCCGGCCGAATGAAGCGGTATTCCACCGGTTTGGGGTCGTCCGGCGCCAAAAGCGCCTCGACCATGGCCAATCGGGCCTCGGTGCTGGGGAACAGGTCCAGCTCGACCGTGGTCTTGCCGATTACCTCGGCGCGCGTCCGGCCCAGGGTTTGCAGCAGGGACTCGTTGGCGTCCACGAGCCGGCCGGTCTCCGGGTCGGTGATGGCCATCAGGGTGGCGTTGGTGGTGAAGGCCTTTTCGAACTTCTCCTTCGACAACGCCAGCTCGGACAGGTCGCGCGTGGCGGTGAAGAAGGCTGGGGCATGGTTCCAGGTGCCGAGTGCGATGCGCGTTTCCGCCGGCACCACGCGGCCGTCGCGGGTGACCACGGGCATGGTGACGACATCCACCAGCCCGGCCAGAATATCCCTGAGATCGGAGTCGGCCGCCTCCCGCTGGTCCTCGGGTCGCAACACCAGCATGGACTGGCCAATCAGGTCATCCCGCGACCACCCCAGCGTGTCCAGCAAGGTCTGGTTCGCCTCCAGAATGCACCCGTCCATGTCGAGCACGGCCAGAAGATCGCGCGACAGGGCGAAGTAGGCATCCAGGTTGGCCAGGCTGCGGCGGACGGCGACGTCGAAGCGTCTCTGGGCGGTGACGTCACGCGCCACCTCGACAACGCCCTTGAGGGTGCCGTCCTCATCCAGGGCCGGGAAGGCGCGCACGGACCACGTGCGGCCATCGGGCGCGACCTGTTCCTGTTCGCACGCGGTTCCCGTCTCGAAGCACCGGAGGACGGGGCAGCCCTCGCAGGGCGTGTCCCGATGGCCCCACAGGGTGTAGCAGTGGTGGCCGATCAGGGCGTGCGCCTCTGCGTTGACGGATCGGGCGGCGGCGGCGTTGGTCCACGCGATCCGCATGTCGCTGTGTTCGAAGAAGGCGACAAGATCGGAAATGCTGCCCAGGATCAGGGCCTTGTCGCGCTCGCTCTGGCGTAGCGCCTGCAAGGTCCGCTGGTGGTCCGTGACGTCGACGAGCCCCACCAGCAGGCCGTCGATGACCCCGGCGACGTCCCGCACCGGCTGGATGCTGACGTCCCAGAAGGTCATGCCCTCGTCGGAGCCGTCCGGGGCCGCGAGCGGCCGCGCGGTGGCCGTGTAAGGCTTGCCCGTGCGCAGCACCGTGCGGAACACGGCTTCGTCCTCGCGGCTGGGGAACAGGGCGAAATGATTGTGGCCGACAAGGTCGTCCGGTTGGCGGCCGACCCGGTGGGCATAGGCTTGGTTGACGCGGCGCACGTTGAAACGCCGGTCGAGATAGGCCACCGCGAAGACGCTCTGTGTAAAGATCCGGTCCAGAAGATTGGTGGAATGGCGCAGGCGGCGCTCGGCCTCGATGCGGTCGGAGATGTCGCGCAACACCGTCATCACGCCGATCCGACGGCCCTGGTCCGTGACCGGGTCCTTGCGGGCGCTGACCCAGACCAAGCCGTCGTTGGTCGGCAGCAGCAGGTCGCGGATCAGCGTTCGCCCGGTGTCCAGAACGGCGCGGTCGTCGTTGCGCAAGGCCTCCGCCACCTCGGCCGGGAAGAGATCCTTGTCGGCCTTGCCGACGAGGTCGCCGACGGGGCGGCCGATGACGCGGGCCATGGCGGTGTTGGCGAAGCGGATGACGAGGTGCTCGTCCTTGACGGACACCATGTCGCCGGTGGCTTCCAGCGCGGCGGACAGCAGGGTCGCCGACTGCCAGAACGCGCGGTCGGTCCGTGCGTCGGCGGCGGTCTTATCCGTCCCGGTTGGGGGCGTCTGACGGTCGACCATGGCCCGGCTCCTTATACAGGTCGCCCATCCAGGCGCGGCACCTCCCCAGGCCCATGGCCCCGTGCGGGTTGCCCATGGCGTGTCCCGCCCCCCGGCAGGACAGTGTTGGTATGGCGCGGCGACATCGCGATCGTGCGTGTCGCGTCGCGGATCCTCCGCCCCCCATTGACGGGGAAGTCCGATCCTGGACCTATGGATAAGTGTACTGCATCGCCCGGGTGAAGTCAGGCCATCTTTAGGATCACCGCCGGAGAGATCAAAGGGCCGCAAGGCTGGTCCAAAAGAGGCCGCAGCGTGGAAAAGAGTTTCCTTAGAATAAGAAAAATCGCCAGAAACGTTCGTCGCCAGGCGTGTTCGCCTCTCCGTCCGCCTCATTATATACAAAGACCTATGAGGAGCCGTCCGCCCTGACCACGTCAAAGACTCCCGACTTGCCGCCCGATTTATGCAGCAAGCGAATATTCGTCATGCGCATTCCTCGGTCCACGGCCTTGCACATGTCGTAAATGGTCAGGGCGGCGACCGACACGGCGGTCAGGGCTTCCATTTCGACGCCCGTGCGACCGGCGATTCGGCACGTCGCGGTGATGTCGACCGCGCTGTCCGCCTCGTCGAGCGACAGATCGACACGGACCGAGGTCAGCGCCAGCGGATGGCACAGCGGGATCAGGTCGGCGGTGCGCTTGGCCGCCATGATCCCGGCCAGACGCGCGACGGCCAGGACATCCCCCTTGCCGATGCCATGGTCCCGGATCAGGGCGATGGTCTCCGGCGCGGCTTCCACGCGGCCGCCGGCCACGGCAACCCGATCAGTCTCCGCCTTGGCCGAGACATCCACCATGACGGCGTTGCCCTGGTCGTCGAAGTGCGTGAAGCTCACCGTTTGCCTCTTTCCAGCCATCTCGCCGTGCCTACCTTAAACGGCACGGGACCGGTCCGCCACTGGCGTCACGCCTGCTGGCTGGCGCACGCCCGCCCCTGTCTCACGCGTCTTTGGAACCGGGTGTCGGCCGGGTACGATGGCGGCCGGCCGACCACTCCACGAGGAACCCACTGTCCATGCTCCGTGTCTGGCGCCGTCCCGTTGTTCTCGTCCTGGCCCTTGCGGCGCTGATCCGGGTGTCGCCGGAGCCGGTCGCGCCGGCCTATGCGCAGGCCCGGGACCATGCCGTCGTCGTCGGCGACGTGACGACGGTGGAGCGCATCGGCGCGCCGGCCCTGACCTACCAAAGCGGACGCGATCTGGCGGCCCGGTTCATCGACATGGCCGGCGGGGTGATGGGCAGCAAGGCGGTGCGCATCGTCGCGGCCGATCCGGGCGGTGACTCCGCCGCGGCGGTGCGCGCCGTCGAAGAGCTGAAGGAACAGGGGGTCACGCTGTTCATGGGCGGAATGGTGGCCGATGTCACCCTGGCCGCCGCCCGCGCCGCCGCGCCGACACCGTTCCTGGCCATTGATGCTCGCCTGCCGGCGGCCGTGGTCAGGGATGTCCCCAATCTGTTCCAGATCGGTCCGTCGGCCGAGGCGCTCGGCCGCGTGCTCGCCGCCGAGGCCGCCCGGAGCCCGGCGATCCGGTGGGGCGTGGTGGCCCAGGATGACTATTTCGGCCGCGCGTTGGCCCATGCCTTCTGGAACGAACTGCGCGCCGCGCGGCCCGAGGTCGAGCTGGCCATGGAGTCCTATGTTCCCACTCTGTCGGGAGAGGTCGGCCCGGCGCTCGACACCCTCGCGGGAGCGGCGCCGGACGGTCTGTTGCTGGGCCTGCGGGATGGCGATCTGGTCGCCTTCGTGCAGGGCGCGCGCGGCGGGCTGCTGGACGGCACGGCGGTCATGGTGCCGCAGGTGGGCACGCCGGACATGCTGCGGGCGCTGGGGACTGACCTGCCGGACGGCTGGGTGACCACCGGCTATCCCTGCTGCGAGACGGGCGGGCAGCCGCACCGCGCCTTTGCCGAGGCGTACCGGACTGCTGATCCGAACGGCGCCACGCCGACCCTCACCGCGCTTTACGGCTATGCCGCCATGATCACCGTGGGCACGGTCCTGGACAGCGCCTGGTCGGAAAAGCCGGACGCCTTGACCAAGGAACTGGCCGGCCTGACGCTGTCGACTCCCGTCGGCGAGATGCGCTTCGACCCCGGGACGCGACAGTCCTCACTGCCGGTGTGGATCGGCCGCACCCTGGGCGGGCAGTTCGTCGAGGCACGGCGCGTTGATCCCTCCGCCCGCCGCTGAGCCCCCGGCGCCCTACCGCTTCTCCCCCTCCGGCTTTGGCTCGATGTACAGCAGGTCGTAGCCGGTGATCATCGCCTTCAGGTAGGCGTAGAACGGCTTGCCGGCGAAGGCCGCCAGATAGACGTGGCCGACGAAGAACACCAGCATGGCGAAGGCCGCCGCCGTGTGGATCAAGGCCACGTCGCCAAGGGTCAGTGGTCCTTCCAGCCCGGTCCGCGCCCAATCATTGTAGAACATGTACAACAGGCCGGAGATCCAGATCACCGGCGAGATGAGCACGTTGAACGCCAGATAGGCGAGCCGCTGCAGCGGGTTGTGCTTGGCCATACGGGTCTTGCGGTAGGGGTGCGGCACCGACGGGTCGAGAATGCCGGTGGTGTAGTACTTCACCACCGCCATGATGCCCCGCCGGGTGGGGATGTACTGCTTCCACTCGCCGGTGATGGCGTGCCAGATGATGACGAACACCCACAGGCCGATCAGGAACCAGGCGGCAAAACGGTGCCATTGCGCCGCCTGCTCGTAGCCCAGCCACAGATAGGCGCCGTTGACCTCAAAGCCGGTGACCATCATGGCGATGATCAGGATGGCCTGGGACCAGTGCCAGAACCGCTCGAAGCGGCTGAACACCATGACCCGTTCCTTGGCGGAATGCGGCATGTCGTGAGACTCCTCCCTGGTCCCGAGCGGTGTCGGGACGGTGTGTTTTGGTGTTTGTTTTTCGGTGCCGCCGGTCGTGCCCCGGCCCGGGACAGACGCGCCGACGATCAATCGTTACAGGGCGGTGTCGATGTGTGTCTTTGACAGCCGTCAACCGGCGGCTGACGCAAGCGGACGAAACGGCCTGCCGGTCACCCCTCCAGCCGAGCCTTGACGGCCAGCAGGTCGCGCCACGCCAGCCGCTTGGCCTCGGCGTTGCGCAACAGGTACGCAGGGTGGAACGTCGGCATGGCGGCGATGTCGTGCTGGCCGCCGGCCGGACTGTGGCTGCGCCACTGGCCGCGCAGGCGGGTAATGCCCTCGGTCGTCCCCAACAGGGTCGAGGCCGCCAGCCCCCCCACCAGCAACAGGACCTTGGGCGCGACCAGGGCCACGTGGCGTTCGATGAAGGGGACGCAGACGGCCACCTCGGCCGGGGTCGGCTTGCGGTTGCCCGGCGGACGCCACGGCACGACGTTGGTGATGTAGGCGCGCGTGCGGTCGAAGCCGATGGAGGCCAGCATGTCGTCCAGCAGCCGGCCGGAGACGCCACAGAAGGGCCGGCCCTGGCGGTCCTCGTCGGCGCCCGGGGCCTCGCCCACGACCATCAGGGCGGCGTCGCCCGCGCCCTCGCCGAACACCGTGTTGGTGGCTGTGATCCTCAGCGGGCAGCCGTCGAACCCCTCCAGCGCCTGACGCAACTGATCGAGCGTGCCGGCCCGCGCGGCCACCGCCGCCGCACCCGCCGTGGCCGCCGGTGCCGCTGGGGGCGGGGCGGGAGGCGCCGCGCGGGCCTGGGCCTGACGCGCCGACGGTGCAGTCGGGCGGGTCGCGGGGCGCGCGGCTGGCTCCGCGCGCCTGGCCTTCAGCGCGGCGTCGGCGGCGAAGCGGTCGACGGGGGTCTCGCCGACGCACTCGTCCACGCCCGCGCTGTCGTACCAGCGCAGCAGGGCGATGTCGTCGAGCGCGTCGGCGGCGCCAAACATCGGTCAGAAATCCAGATCGGCGTAGTGCTTCACCGGCCGCAGGCCCGGCTCGCTGTCCGCCAGCAGGGTGCGGAAGCACGGACGGCTCTTGAGCACCATGTACCAGTCCTTGGCCGCCGGATGATCCTCCCACGGCACGTCGCCGGCGTAGTCCACCAGCGACAGGTGCGCGCCGGCCATCAGGTCGGCCAGGGTCAGGCGGTTGCCGGCCAGCCACCGGTTGGCCTCGGTCAGCCAGGCGATGTATGACAGGTGCGTGCCCAGATTGGCCCGCCCGGCCCGCAGGGCGCGCGAATCCGGCGTGCCGTTGCCCATCAGACGCAGCGCCAGCTTCTGCCCGACCAGGGGCTCGGTGACCTCGCGGCGGAACCCGGTGTCGAACCAGGCGACCAGGCGGCGCACCTCGGCGCGGACCACGGGGTCGGCGCCCAGCAACGGCGGGTCTGGATGCATCTCGTCCAGGTACTCGGCGACGGCCTGGGTGCCGGCGATCACCGCGCCGCTGTCCTCGACCAGCACCGGCACCTCGCCGGCCGGGTTGAGGGCGAGAAAGGCTTCGTCGCGCAGCCACGGCGTGACCACGCGCAGCTCCGCCTCCAGCCCCTTTTCCCCCAGGACCAGACGGGCCAGGCGCGCACCCGGATACAGCCAATGATGAAAGAGACGCCGCATGGGCGGCAGTGTAAGCGGCCAGGGGTGCCGAGGCCAGAGGCGATCGGCGTGGAGGCGTCGCGCCATGGCGCCGTCTATGCCGAAAGCCGAATCGATCCCGCCCGGCGCCGGTGGTACAGTGACAGTCCGGGCGGCAAGCGGAATGGTCGCGTTGGCGTCGAAACGACGCTGGCGGCTGACGAATCCCTGTGTCATACGGAATTGCATGGCGACACATGACTTGGGCGCATGGCGCGCGTCACGTGATGGGAGCGGCCTCGGCCGAAGGCTGAACGAGAGAGGGGAGAGGCGTTGGGAGGACCGGTCGGTGACCGTGGTCAGGGCGCGGTGTACGTCTTGGTGGCGCGGTCGGGAGCGACCAACGCACGGTGAGGACACATGAGTCGCGGTGGTGGGGTTCTGGGGCCAGGCGGGGCGCTCTGGGCGCCTGACAGCGGTGGCGGGGGACGGCCGGGGCGCTTGCGGGATACGCTGATGGCGCTCCGCGAGGTCGGCCAGGTTCTGGTGCGCGAGAGCGATGTCGACGCCCTGATCCGGCAGGTGTGCCGCAAGCTGACCGAGACGGGCGCCTATGAGAACGCCTGGATCACCGTGTTTGAGGCGCCGGGGCAGCGTCCTCGCGTCGCCACCTCGCCCGGGTTGGACGGCGCGTTTGATCCGCTCGGTGACCGCCTTCTGGCGGGCGACCTGCCGCATTGCGCCGACCGTGCTCTTGAGGCCGGGACGACGATCATCATCGAGCACCCACCCTCCGAGTGTGGGACCTGCCCGCTCGCCGGTCTGTATCCGGACCGGATTCGCCTTGCCTGTCCCATCGCCTTCGCCGATCGCCGGTACGGTGTCGTGGCCGCCTGTGTGCCGACGCAGCGCGACGATGACGTCGCGGAAAAGCGCCTCTTTTCCGAAATGGCGGGCGATGTGGCCTTCGCCCTGCACAAGATCGAACACCTGCACCAGGTCGACGAACTGCACACGCAGTACCGCAATCTGTTCGAGAACAGCCATGTCCCGATGCTGCTGATCGACCCGGAGGACGGGACCATCGTCTCCGCCAACCCCGGGGCTGTCGCGTTCTACGGCTGGGACAAGGCTGACCTGGTCGGGAATAGCATTCATGACATCAACGTCCTGTCCCGCGACGCGGTGGCGGCGGAGATGGGGGCGGCCCGCCGGGGTCAACGGCAGGTCTTTCGGTTCCGGCATCGCATCGCCGACGGATCGATCCGCGACGTCGAAGTGTCGAGCGGTACGGTCAGGTCCCGGGATAAGACCCTCCTGTTTTCCATCATCCATGATGTGACCGACCGGTTGCGCGAGCAGAAGGAACTCGCGGATACCAAGGAGGTTCTGGAACAGGCGCAGAAGATCGGCCGCTTCGGTCACTTCGACCTGGATGTCGCGGCCGACAGGTGGACCAGTTCAAGCGTCCTCAATGCGATCTTCGGCATCGACGCCGCGTATCCCCGCACGATCGACGGCTGGCTGGATCTGGTCGACCCCGACGATCGTTCATCCATGCGCACGTACCTTGTGGAGACCGTGCTGCGGAACCGGTTTCCCTTTGACCGGACGTTCCGCATACATCGGCGCGCCGACGGACAGCTCCGCTGGGTGCACGGGCGCGGGCACCTGTTTGTCAATGCCCAGGGCCGGGCGGCGCGCCTGTTGGGGACCATTCAGGACGTCACCGAGATCGAGCAGACCTATCAACGACTGAACGGCACCATCCGCGACCTCCGGATGGCGCAGCGGATCGCCCGCATGGGCAACTGGCGTTACGACCCGGCGAAGCGTCAGTTCCACATCGGTGAGGACGTGTGCCGCATCTATGGACTGGAGGGGCCGTGCACCGTTCTGCCTCTCGATGCCTTCCTGAGGCTGCACGCGCCGGCCGATCGCCCGGGGCTGTCCGAGGCCATCCGGATGACGGCGCGCAAGGGCGGCGGGTTCGAACTGACGCTGAGGCTCGAGGGCGACGAGGAGTCGTGCCAGTGGATCGCCATCATCGGCCAGGCCGACCCCGAACAGCGGCCCGAGGGCGCCCTGGTGCGCGGCGTGGTCCAGGACGTGACGGCCGAGACCGAAACCCGCGAGGAACTGCGCCGGGCCAAGGAAAACGCCGACCTGGCCAACCGCACCAAGAGCGAGTTCCTGGCCAATGTCAGTCACGAGATTCGCACGCCGCTGAACGCCATCATCGGCTTCGCCGAACTGATGTCGACCGAGCTGTACGGCCCACATGGCCACGACAAGTATGCCGAATACAGCGCGCTGATCGAGTCGTCGGGGAAGACCCTGCTGGATCTGGTCAGTGATATCATCGACCTGTCGCGGGTCGAGATCGGGGCGATGGAGATCGAGGAGGACGTCCTTGAGATGGCCGGCCTGTTCGAGTCCTCCGTCCGCCTCTTCGAAATGCGGGCGGCGGGCAAGCAGATCACCCTGACGACGGACCTGAACCCGCACCGGCTGACGATTCGTGGCGACGAACGGCGGCTGCGCCAGATCGTCA
>JGI12109J20283_10131980_pt1 | contig 44110 bp, 41 predicted proteins | sample ElkSlonscriptome_12_FD_20283 | JGI IMG/M metagenome (IMG submission 20283)
CCGAATCCCTTCAACCCGGGAACGGTGATCGAGGTCCGGGCACCCGAAGGCTCGCGTGTCGAAGTCACCGTGCACGACGCGCGGGGGCGACACGTCGCCGAGCTGTGGTCGGGAGTCACGGAATCCGCGCTGACGGAACTCCCGTGGCGCGTCGGTGATCTGGCCAGTGGCGTCTACCACGTGCGCGTGGACGCAAGCGGGGTCGTGGCGACCGAGAAGGTGACGGTCGTCGAGTAGGCGCGCACCCTTGCCACACACGGAATGCCCCCCTAGGCTCTGCTCCGATCCGTTGGGGTGCCCGACACGGGCTGAGAGGCGCGAGCCAACCCATCGAACCTGATCCGGGCAGAACCGGCGTAGGGAACGGTATCCGATGCGTGTCCGCTTCCGACGTCTCCTGCCCATATCGTACCGGAGACGAGGGTACGCATTGCCATGACACGTCACGTCACCGTGATCGGCGCAGGCGTCGTCGGACTGTGCGTCGCCACCGAGCTGGCCGGCCGCGGCCTCGACGTCATCGTACGCGAGCGCGTCGGGCGGCCGGGACCTCACACCTGCTCCTGGTGGGCGGGAGCCATGCTGGCGCCAGACTGCGAGGGCGAGATCACCGAAGAGCCCGTCGTGCGTCTCGGGCGCGAGGCGGCCGATTGGTGGGAGCGTCATGCCGTCGCGGTCGAACGCAAGGGCTCGCTGGTCGTGGCGCTCGATCGTGACCGTCGTGAGATCGATCGCTTCGCACGCAGGACCGAGCGGCACGAGACGCTCGACGGTACAGCGCTCGGCCGCCTCGAGCCGATGCTCGCCGGACGCTTCGCGCGTGCGTTGTACTTCCCGGCCGAAGGGCACATGAACCCGCGAGCCGCCCTGGATCGACTCTTCGCCGATCTTCCCGATCGTGGCGTAGGCTTCGAGATCGACGACACGATGCCCGAAGGACCGACGATCGATTGTCGCGGACTCGCCGCGCGTGATCGGCTGGCGGACCTGCGCGGCGTGAAGGGCGAGATGGTGTTGTTGCGCGCTCCGGATTGTGGGCTCTCACGTCCGGTCCGCCTGCTCCATCCTCGTCATCCTCTCTACGTGGTGCCGCGTGGCGACGACGTCTTCATGCTCGGCGCCACGCAGATCGAGACGTCCGAACGGGGACGCGCCTCGGTTCGTTCGGTCCTGGAACTGCTGAGCGCGGCCTACGCGCTGCATCCCGCCTTCGGCGAGGCCGAGGTCCTCGAGATCGGCAGCGACGCGCGCCCGGCGTTCCCCGACAATCTTCCCCGCATCCGCAGACACGGGGAGACGATCCACGTGAACGGTCTGTATCGACACGGCTTCCTGCTCGCGCCCGCGTTGGCGCGGATGACGGCGGATCTCGTCTGTGAAGACATTCACCCGGAGGTGATGGATGAAGATCGAAGTGAACGGTGAGGTCATCGAGGTGAGTGCCCGCACGCTGGCCGAGGTACTCGACGAACTGGGCTATCGCGACGCGAAGGTCGCGACCGCGTTGAACGAGACCTTCGTCGCCGAGACCGCGCGTGCGACGCTCGAGTTGAGCGACGGTGACCGCCTCGAGGTCGTCGCGCCGCGCCAGGGAGGTTGACCGTGCCGAACTTCTACGGCACCGAAGTGGATTCACGGCTCATGCTTGGCACGGCGCAGTACCCGTCCCCGGCGGCGTTGGCCGAGGCTTTCCGCCGAAGCGGCGCCGGGATCGCGACCGTGTCGGTACGTCGCGAGGCCGGAGGCGATCGTGCCGGCGGGGATTTCTGGTCGTTGGTCGAGGGTCTGGGCGTGCGCGTTCTCCCCAACACCGCCGGGTGCCATTCCGTACGGGAAGCCGTGACGACCGCGCAGATGGCGCGCGAGCTGTTCTCGACCGACTGGATCAAGCTCGAGGTCATCGGGCACGCAGACACGCTCCAACCCGATCCCTTCGGGCTGGTCGAAGCGGCGCGCATCCTCGTCGACGAAGGCTTTCGCGTCTTTCCGTACACCACCGAGGATCTCGTGCTCGCCGACCGACTCCTCGAGGCCGGCTGCGAAGTCCTCATGCCATGGGGCGCGCCGATCGGCACGGGCCTCGGAATGACGAACGTCTACGGTTTGCGCTCGTTGCGCGCGCAATTCCCCGACGTTCCCTTGGTGGTCGACGCGGGACTGGGGATGCCGAGTCATGCGGCGCGAGCGTTGGAGATGGGCTTCGACGCCGTTCTGCTGAACACTGCCGTCGCGCGCGCGGGAGATCCGGCCGCCATGGCCGAGGCCTTCGCGCGTGCGATCGAAGCCGGACGCCTGGCCTTCGAAGCCGATCCCATGGAAGCGCGCGACATGGCCGCGCCGTCGACTCCGGTCATCGGTCGGGCCTTCCTGTCATGAAGCTCGAACGCTTCTATCCGATCTTCGACGACGACGCCTGGTTCGCGCGTGCCCTGCCGCTCGGCGTCCAGCTGGCGCAGCTCCGGGTGAAGGACCGACCCGAGAGCGACGTGCGCGGGATCGTCGATCGCGCCCATGCATCGTGCGTGAAGCACGGGGCGACGCTCGTCGTGAACGACCACTGGCGCGTGGCGATCGACGCCGGGTGCGACTTCGTTCACCTCGGCCAGGAGGATCTCGATTCCGCCGATGTTCCCTCGATCCGCCGCGCCGGGATGAGGCTCGGGATCAGCACGCACGACGACGACGAACTCGAACGTGCGCTCGGGCTCGATCCCGACTACGTGGCGTTGGGACCCGTCTATCCCACGCAGTTGAAGGCGATGAAGTGGGCTCCCCAAGGGCTCGCACGCGTGACCGAGTGGAAGCGGCGCGTCGGATCGATTCCCCTCGTGGCCATCGGTGGACTGAGCGTGGAGCGGGCGACGGCGGTGTTCGAGGCCGGTGCGGACGTCGTGTCGGTGGTGACCGACGTCACGCGCAGCGACGATCCGGAATCACGCATTCGGGAATGGCTGGAGGTGACGCGATGACGCGCTACGATCGGCAGATCGCCGTGCCCGAGTTCGGATCGGCGGGTCAGCGGGCGTTGCGTGACGCACACGTGCTCGTCGTGGGGGCCGGAGGGCTGGGCGCACCCGTGCTCCAGTATCTCGCGGGCGCCGGTGTCGGCCGTTTGCGCATCGTCGACCCGGATCGTGTCGACCGCACGAACCTGCATCGGCAGACGGTCTTCCGCGCCGACGACATCGGACGCCCGAAGGCGTCGGCCGCGGCGGCGCACGTCCATGCGCTGAACGACGACTGCCAGGTCGAAGTGCACGAGGTCGCGCTCGATCCCGCGAACGTCGAAACTCTCTGCGAAGGGACCGATGTGGTGCTCGACTGCGCGGACCGGTTCGCCGCGAGCTACACGCTCTCCGACGCGTGTGAAGCCTCGGGGCGTCCGTTCGTGAGCGCATCGGTCGTGGGACTCGACGGCTACGTCGGCGGCTTCTGTGGTGGTTCGCCGAGCCTACGAGCGGTCTTCCCGGACCTGCCGCCGCGGCTGGGAAACTGCGCCGAGGACGGTGTCCTTGGTCCGGTCGTGGGTGTCCTGGGATCGCTGCAGGCGCAGATGGCCGTCGCCGTGGTCGCGCAGCTCGAACCGTCGCCCCTGGGTCGTCTCGTCACGTTCGACGCGCGCGGTCTCCGCTTCGGCGGATTCCGTTTCGACGGCGCGCCCGAGCCGAGCGTGCGACCGTGTTTCGTTGCGATGACCGATGTCGGCGACGACGACTTCGTGGTCGACCTTCGTGACGAGTCCGAAGGACGTGTCGCGCACCCGTCCGCCCGTCGCTACGCGGTTGACGTCTTCGGTGCCGACGGTCCACGTCCGGCGGACGGTCAACGCGCCGTGTTCTGCTGCCGGTCGGGCGCGCGTGCCTGGCAGGCCGCTTCGCGCCTGGCCGCGGTGTGGTCCGGCCCGATCGGTCTCGTCGCGATCGACGATTGAACGTTCGTCGTTTCGCTCACTTCACCAACACCGCCTTCGACACGTCGACGCCGTCGGCAGTGACGAACCGTACGAAGTACGTCCCGCTTGCCACCGCGCGACCGTCGATGCCCGTTCCGTCCCATGCGACGCGGTGCGAGCCGGCGTCCATGGGTCGATCGGCCAGACGGGCGACCTTTCGTCCGCGGACGTCGAAGATCTCCAGCAGCACGGGGCCGGAACGCGCGACGTCGAAGCGGATCTCCGTGCGCGGGTTGAAGGGATTGGGATGGGCGCCGCGAAGGGCCGACCGATCCGTCACCGGCCGATCGCCCGCGGCCGTCGCCTGATCGATCGCTGCTGCGTTCGAGGCGTCGCTCTCGTTGTCGTGCACGTCGATCGCCGTGACGCGGTAGTACCAGGGACCCGGTCCCGGATCGCTCTCGATCAACGTGGTGTCCGACGACGTGCCGACGAAACTCGCGGCGCCGAGGGGGAAGGTCTCCGTCGTACCGCGGTAGACGAAGTACTCACGAAGGTCCTCGACGGGTTCCAACGGAGCTGACCACGCGAGTTCCACGGCACCACTCTCGCGCGCGGCCAGCAGGGCCTGCGGCGCACCCGGGGCGAGGTTGTCGACCGACGTCCCACCCGCGGGTGAGGATTCGAGCAACGCATTGCGACTCGGAATGCGCGCGATCACCATGAACTCGGTGACAGGGCTCTCGGTCTGCGTCGCGTCGCCGTAGGACGGCGCGGCGAGCGAATAGGTCGGCAGCGCGAAGGCCTCGACCGACTGCAGGAATTCCCAACCTCCGGCGGCGAGTGCCTCGGCGCGCGCAGCATCGAGGCCGGCCGCTCGCGCCATGGCCGCGGTGTCGATCCGTGTGCGCATGAGCGCATCCCCGAGCCGACGGAACACGAGGTATTCGCTCACGAGCCACTGGTCGGCGTCGTCGAGCTCGCAGGCCTCCCAGTCGACGCGCAAGACCCCGCCCTGATCCTGCGGAAAGTCGGCGACCGTGGAGATCACCGGGCGCGGATCTCCGAAGAATCCTTCGGGCGTGATCCGCTGCGCGAAGATCTGGACACCGATCGTCTCGTCGGCACGTCGGTCTTCCCACGCCACGAAGACCGATCCGTCGGGTTGAACGATCGTGTTGTGGTCGAAGCGGAGTCCACGTCCCGTCGTGACCTCGAGACCGGAGGTCGACCAACGGCGCGCGCCCGAGGAATCCAGTCGCTGGGCCCGGAAGAAGGGGCCGCCGTCATTCTCTTCCCACGACACGACCACGCCCCCGGAACCATCGGGTCGGGCGGAGGGATCGTCCTGGAACAGGCTCGACGATGCGGCCAGGACGTCGGATGACCAGAGGGTGCGCAAGCCGCCTCCGAGTCGCTGCACCCGCACCCGATCCGGAGAGCTTCCCGGATCTTCCACCCACGTCGCGAAGTACCCCGTCGAGCCGTCGCGGATCACCCGGAGGTCGGTCTGACCAAAGCCGTCGGAACGCGTGAGCTCGCGGAATTCGACCTGGTTTCCCTCGGAATCGACGGCGACGAGGACGGCGTCTCCGATCGGCTCCAAACCGAAGGTGAGCGCGGAGACCACCGCACCGCCGGCTCCGTTCGATACGATGCTCGGTGACGGCGACGACGTGGAGAACGACGAGATCAACCGTACACCGTTCGCATTCCAGGGCTGGCTCCCGTCCGATTCGACGCGTCCTACGAACACCTCGCGGTTGCCGCTCCGCCGATCGGTCCAGGCGGCGATCAAGCCGCCGGCGCCGTCGGTGGTGAGCACGGGCGTGCGCTGAGATCCCGACGCCGAGCACAGGACGATGCCCGCGAGTCCCCACAGCTTGAACAGGTTCGAGTTGAGACGTTGGACCACGATGTCGTCGGACGTCGGGCCGCGATCCTCCGACCACGCGACGAGGAGCCCGCCCGCGCCGTCGCTGATCATTTCGAGGTCGGCTTGCGCGCTGAGAGTGCCTGTGAGGCTCGAGCCGTTCGGATTGCTCGTCAGCGTCCCCTGGTCGTCCACGTGATAGAGCAGGAAGCGGCGGAAGATTCCACCCGAGGGCTGGAACCACGCAGCCACGAAGGCGCCGCCCGTCCCGTCGGGCTCGAGGTCGACGAAGACGAGCGTGTTCGAGCCCAGAATCGGGATCCGGGTTCCCGTGAGTCCGAACAAGGCATTGCCGTCGGCGTCGGTCCGGCCGACGGTGATGAAGAAGTCGTTCGTGCCGTTCTCTCGCTCGAATGCGGCGCTCAGGATTCCTCCGCTTCCGTCAGGGGCGGTTACCGTGTCCAGGAACGTACCGTCCTGAGGCTGCAGGAGCAGATCGTTCACGTTCGGATCGGACGACCACTCGGCAGCGGCCGGGTTCGCGGTCGCGAGACAGAACATGGATGCGAGAACGAAGGATGCGATGCGATGGGACACGGCAGAACCACCCAGGAATGGAGTCGAATCATGCGTGGAGCGTCTCGAGTCGATGCGACCCGGGCTCCATGAGGGAAGACGAACCTCCCGACCGGAATCGCACACGGGTTGCCCGAAAGCGCCGATCGTCTTCCTGGCTGCGCGGTGTGCGACCGGGTCAGACCCGGATGACGCGCTCGGCCGACGTCATGATCTCGACCGTCTGGTCCATGCTCCCCACGTCGCCGACGCGCAATTCCTCGCGTCTGCCGAGGTGGTCCAGACACGTCCCGCACGATGCCACGCGAGTTCCGCGCGCAGCGAAGCTCGCGAGGAGCTCTGCGGCCGGACCGTCTTGCGTGGTCAGCAGGACGCCGTGGTTGACACAGCCGATCGCGTCGACGTGCGCTCCGGAGTCGTGGAGTTGCCGCAGGAACGCGATCATCAACTTGCGACCGAGCGCTTCGTCGCCGCGGCCCATCTGGTCGGAGTCGAGATACAGGAACGTCATGGTGGCCTCTTCGGGCGGGATTGGTCAGCGGAGGATTCCGTGAACTCTGAAACCGCTTGCGGTCGTGATCGGCGAGCACATGCTCCCGTAGTGTTCGCACAGCGGGTACGGCATCGTGAGGATAGCACGGCGGTCGCGGCACCCTCGAAGATCGGCTGCATCGGTCGACTGCGATTTTGATCGCGGTTGAGGCCGACCGTCCTCGGGACGCGAGTTCTCGTCCAGGTGGGATCGACCTGGACCCAGTCGGCCGGGGAGCGCATGACGATTCCGAGGCGCAGCAGGCAAAGAGCTGCTTCGTCGAGCGGACGATGAGACGTGACGACGAATGCCAATCGTTCGGCGGCTCGGATCGGCCCGGTGCCTGGTGCAGTCTCGAAGACGCGTGCTCGGGCGGATCGTCTTCACGGCATTGCGCGTTGCGCATCTCAGGACATGGAGGTCCAGAACGAGAGACCCGGAGTTGGGTTCGACCCATGCGGTGGACCCAAGGTGGACTTCGGCGGCTCTGCGAAGGAGACTCGCCCAGATGATTCATGTGGCTTTGCCACGGAGTCGCATCGCGCCCGAGTGGGGCGCGGGCACGGACCGATGCCGGGACCACGGAATTCGAATCGGAAAGGACTCGACATGACCACCATTACGACACGGCTCACGTCTTGCGTGCTCGCTCTGGTCGTTCTCGCCCTGGGTGGCTGCTCCGACGACGACGATCCAGCGGCTCCCGCCGCGACGGGCAGAACCTTCACCGTAACCGTCGCCAACATCAGCACCGACTTCGTGCACTTCCACAGCGGAGTCTTCGATACGCCCCAGGGTGCCGGCGCACCTGCTCCGATCTCTCCCGGCGGGGCCTACGAGGTGAGCTTCGGGGCCGTGCCCGGGCACCGCCTCAGTTTCGCCACGATGATGGTCCAGTCCAACGACGTCTTCTACGCGCCGGACGGCAACGGCATCGAATTGTACAGCAGCGGCACGCCGGTCACCGGCGACGTGACCGCCCAAATCGCGCTGTGGGACGCCGGCACCGAGCTCAACCAGGAGCCTGGACTGGGGGCTGACCAGGCCCCGCGCCAGTCCGGCGCGGACACCGGTGCCGCCGATCCCGACGACACGGTGCGCCTGGTGGACGACGCGTGGACCTATCCCGCCGTGGCCGACGTGATCGAAGCTACCCTCGCCTACGAGGGCGAAGGCGTCTTCACACTCCGCATCGAGAACGTCTCGGATGGTTCGACCCTGACGCCTTCGAGTGGTCCGAGCCTGGCGGTTCCGCTCTCGCCCGGCGTCTTCGTCGTGCACTCCACGCCGGATCCGTTGTTCTCCGTCGGCGTGGCCGAGACGAGCGATGGGCTCGAAGCCCTCGCCGAGGACGGCGATCCGGCCGCTCTGGCTGGTGCGCTGGCGGGACGCAGCGGCCTGGTGTCGCCCCTCGCGCCCGTGGCCTGGGCCGTGCACGACACCAGCATGCCGTTCTTCACCAACGGCTCCGCCGATGCGGGCCTCGGACTCGAGTCGCTCGCCGAGGACGGGGATCCGTTGGCTCTCGAAGCAACGCTCACCGGGACGTCCACGGTCCGTATGGCCGGCGCCGCGGTGACGCCGGTCGGGCAGGGGTCGCCCGGAGTGGCTCAGCCCGGTGCCATGTACCGCTTCACCTTCGATGCCGAACCTGGTGACTTTCTGAGTCTCGCAACGATGCTGGTCCAGACGAACGACCTCTTCTTCAGCTTCGATGATACGGGATTGGCGCTCTTCGACGACGCTGGCGTCCCGGTAACCGGGGACGTCTCGGCCATGGTCTCCCTGTGGGACGCAGGCACTGAAGCGAATCAGTGGCCGGGTGCGGGAGAGGACCAGCCACTGCAGCAGGCGGCCCCGAACACGGGTGCTGCCGACCCGACGAACGTGGTCCGGCCAGTGGACGATGGTTTCCCGTATCCGCCGACAGAGAGCATCATCCAGGTGACGATCGCCGCCGAGTAGGGACACGCGAACACGTCGCCGACCACGAAGGTTCGCCACCGAAGGCGGTGTCGCGCGTCCGAGGCGAGGAAGCGCGCGCCGCCAGATGAACGGGGCGCAGATCAGCGTCGTCGAGGAAGTTCGACTGCCCGAGTGAATTTCGATGATGCCCTGGCTCTGGCCTCGCACGCGGTGCGGCCGATCGTGACCGGATCACCAGGGGCGTTCTCAGGTGGCCAGCCGTGCTCTGGACCGATATGCTCGTCAGGGTCAGCCATCACCTCATCGCTGGAGCGTATCCCATGGAAGTCCTGCTCGGTCTGGTACACCTCATCATCTTCATCTGGGCCCTGCTCAGCATCTGGGGCAGCGCGGCATCGGGACTGGCGAAGCTGCTGTGGACGCTGGTCGTCTTCTTCTTCCCGCTCATCGGAGTGATCGTCTGGTTCTTCATCGGCCCCAAGAAGAGTTGACGTCCGTTCCATTCCTTCCCGTGGGTCCTTGGTTCTCGGGATCCCGGGCGGTATGAGTCGCTGCATCGGGTCCGCCTGGTCGACGCCGATCTTCACCCGGCGTTCTGGTCCCACCATCTGAGAATCTCCGCGACGGGGTCGTGGTCCAGAAGCAGCGGAACTTGCGGCACGATGCCCGTGGCATTGTACCCCCGTTGCGGGATGTCTTCGTGGAGGCTGCTGGTGGGAATGCCCATGTACAGCCGACGCGAACCTCCACCGTCGAGCAAGAAGGAGTGCACGCTGGTGTAGTCGATGACTCCGGCCGTGGCCCGGCCGAAGGTCGTCACACGTGGGCTCACTGCCTGGGAGTGCAGCACGAAGGATTCGGCCGCGCTCATGCACCCCTCGTCCATGAGGATCGCCACCCGCTGTACCTGACCCATCGGCTCATCGTACTTCCGGCCCGGGTAGGCCGGACCCGGAATGACTTCTCCCATGTGTTCCTCGATCCGTTGCGCCACGTCCGCGTACAGCGCGTCGTCTCCGGCTCGGGCCCGGTAGTACTCCAGGGTATAGGGCGAGGCCCACACCTCGCCCTGCGAAGGAGGAAGGGGACGTTCGGCGTAGGCGCCCAAAAAGCTGAAGTACAGCGCGTTGCCTCCGGTGTTGCCTCGGATGTCGATGACCACGCGGTGGGCGCCGAGCAACTCGTCGACTCGCGCCAGCAGGATTTCGTTGAAGGTGGACGCATCCACGAGGAACGACGGAATGGTGAGCAACATGGTGTTGCTGTCCACGTTGCTGATCGTAGGAAGCGCCGGGTCGGGCCAGTCGGCGGGCAGTTCCGACGACGAGCTCGGCACTTCGGGCAGGCGGGCCCATACGATCCCGCCCGTCCACACGAGTTGCTGCTGTTGCTTGTACAAGCCACCGCGTATGTGCCGCGGGCCGTGGGAGTCGCTGAAGTACGTGCCTTCCAGGCGCGTGGGGGTGCCACGCCACACGGCCTTCCGCTCAATGCCTTGCATCGAGGGCTGCTTGCTCCGGACGACGTAGGCGACGTAGTCGTCCCCTTCCTGGATCACCGCCATCAGGCTTTGCGCGTCGTACCACCACCCTGTGAGAGGGTCCGTCGCTTGCCGTTCGAGCGTTCGCCAGAGCGCGGCTTCGCCAGGTACGTGCGCCCGCACCTCCGCCTCGAAGGCAGTCTCTTGGTCGGGCGTGTAGACGGGCTGTTCGATGACGAACAGGTGACCGTCGTCGAAGAAGTCCAGGTAGCCTTGCAGCCAGGCTGTACAGGTCTCGGGGGCCTGCTTGGCGGCGTCGGCTGCATAGCGGTCGCGGTGCCGTTGATAGGCCGCCCGGTCGTTCGCTTCCGTCAGATGGGCGTAGCCCAGGTAAGCCGTTTCCACCACCTGCTGGGCGTGGGCAAAGGAGACCTCGCAATCGCAGGGATCCGCTCGTGCCACGTCATCGGAAACCAGGCCCGGGACCAGGACCAAGACCAGGCAGAGAAATGCATTCTTCTTCATCGAATCCTCGGTTGTTCCAGGGAAAGGCGGCCCGCGCCCTGAAGGACGCCTCGGCGGCATCGTGGTTACACGTCGAGTCCGAAGCGCCTGGTGGCCCCGAGACGGCACGCGCGATGCGGCCGAACTCATGGGACGCGTCATTGCCCCTCGGGACCCGCTCGATGCATCTGCCAGCGCCATTGCATCTCTTGCGATCCCTCGAGGTCGGAGATCGTCGCGATCAACTCGTCCGCGTCTCGTCGATAGGAGATCCGCTGCGGGAAGTCATTGTCGGCGTTCTCGAAAACGACCGAGCGATCGCCTGACTCGGTCATCGAGAAGCATGTGGCCGGCGATCCGTTCGGCTGCGCGCAGTAGTGCACGGCATCGTCAGATCGCTGGATGCGGAGGAACTCGAAGGCCCGGGCCTGGCCGTCGCGAACCGTGCGATTCACCCCGAGCATGAGTCCTCCGGATTCGTCGGTCCAGATTTCCTCGGTAACGCGGGAGCCCTCGGTCTGGATCCAGTGGCCGACCAGCCAGCTCAGATCGACTGCTTGCGGTGGCGCGAGCGTGCTCGCGAGGAAGAGGACTGTCGCCAAGACCATGATTCGTTCTCCTGGTGGAAAGGGGGTCACGAGAGAATTGGCTGAGGTCCGGGGCCCTGTATTGTATTTTCTGGACATGATCGATCACGAACAGATCGAACTCGCCGGCCCATCGGCCTCCGTGTTCTCGAGCGCATGGCGGCTCCAGAGCGCCGACTCCGGTGTTCGACACGAAGTCGTGTCGCCGGACGGGTGTTGCGAGCTCATCGTGCACCTTGGGCAATCGCCCTGGGAAATGCTCGACGGTCAGTGGACCCAGCAGCCCCGCGCGTTCCTGTACGGGCCGCTGACCCGCGTTCTGGAACTGAAGATGGATGGACCCATGGACGTGCGCGCGCTGCGTCTTCATCCGCATGGAATCGGGTGGTTGAGTTCCGACCCTTTCGCACTGCGCGACCGCGCCGTCGTGCTCGACGATCTCTTCGGCAGCGCAGCGCCGATCGCGAGAGCAGCATCGGAAAGCGACTCGCTGGAGACCTTCGCAACGTCGGCCCTCGCGGCCCTTCGACCCTTCCATGCATCCCCGCCCGGCCTGACCCGGGTTCGCAAGGCCAGTGCGTTGCTGCAACGCGAGCCCTGGGCCGACGCATCACGGTTGAGCGCCGCCGCCGCCTGCTCGGATCGCACGCTGACCCGTGCCTTCAAGCGCGTTTGCGGCCTCACGCCCAGCGAGTACGTCCGGATCCAGCGCTTCCAGAATGCCCGTCGTGCGATCAAGGGCGGCACTTCGGACCTTTCCGACGTGGCGGCCATGGCCGGATACACGGACCAGGCCCACATGACGCGTTCGTTCAGGAAGCTGACCGGATTGACTCCACGCGCGATCAAGGCCGAATTGACCTTCGACCCCCTGTACGAGGAAAGGCCCGACATCGAGTCGGAGTCATGAATCGAGTCGCGACCGAGCACTGCGACACCCAGCGGGGAAAGACCAACTCGATTCGTCAGCGCTCAAACAAGCCGGCCCAGTGCTGGATCGAGCGCGCGTCTTGACACCGGACTCCGAGACCTCGCACCGCCCGAGGAGATGGTTCCGCCGGCGACCTCGGTCGCGATCAGCGTGGCGTCTCGCATCCGTCTTCGTGCGCGCCCCGGTGGAACTGGAGCGAGAGGGTGCGTGCGCGATCGAAGCCCGTCGGGACGAGATCGCCACGACGCCCCGAAATTCCTGTGCGGTCGGTGAGCGCGCTGCGTTGGGACTCTCGAACACGCCGCGCCCAGGTTCGACCCGCAGCCGGCGCGCCAGTCTCTTCCGATCGATGGACCCGCCCCCGCGGCGGTCGAGGTGACCCCGATGAAAAACATCCTTTCGCTCCTGATCCTTGCCCTCCTGACGCTGCCCGCCGCAGACGCCGCCGCCTATCTCGCGCTGCTCCGCCAGGGTACGGAAACGAACTCGATTCCCGAGAAGGACGACAAATACGGTTCGGCGATCGTGTCGGCCGACTTCGATGGGGACGGCTACGCGGACGTGGCCGTCGGCTCGCCCTGGGAATCGAACGGGCTGATCAACGCGGCGACACACGGCGTCGTCCACGTGAACTTCGGTTCGAGCTACGGGCTGAAGCACACCGGCGTCGCCGAAATCAGCCCCGGCGTGCCGCTCGACGATGCCTACAAGTTCGGTTCGGCACTCGCGGCCGGAGACTTCAACGGTGACGGCTACGCCGACCTCGCGGTCGGGGCCCACGCCGCCGACGTCGGTGCGGCGATCGATGCCGGTACGGTTGCCATCTACGAGGGCTACGCCGACGGCATTCAGCTCGCGCCCTCGCTGGTGATCGACCAGTCCATGGTCGGCGAGACGAACGAGGACTACGACGTTTTCGGCTTCACGCTCGTCTCCGGCGACTTCGACGACAACGGCTACGACGACCTGGCCATCGCCGCGCTCGGTGAGGACGGCGACATGGGTCGCGTCACCGTCGTCTACGGTGTCGGGGCCATCGGACTGTCCACGACGACGGCGCAGACCTGGGATCCGACGAGTCTGGGTTCGGGATTCGATCCGACGAACAACTGGTTCGGCAAGGCCCTCGCGACCGGCGACCTCGACGACGACGGCTTCGACGACCTCGTCGTCGGTGCGCCGAAGGCCGCCGTGAACGGCGTCGGTTCGGCCGGCCGTGTCCACTTCTTCTACGGATCGCCGGTCGGCCTGTCGGGCAACGACACTTGGGCCTGGGACCGGACCGCCGGTGCGTGGATCGGCGACGCGGCGAACGAAATCGGTTGGAGCCTCGCCGTCGGCCGCTTCATCGACCCCGACTTCGACGCACCACTCCAGGTCGCGATCGGTGCGCCGGGCTTCGAAAGCAACGGCGACAACGACACGGGTGCTTTCTTCGTGCTCGCCCACGACGAGGTCACGCGGAGCGTGGGTGGAATGCAGGACCTGTTCGAGCAGCCCTCGTCGGACGTCTTCGACATGGTGACGGCCGGCGATCGCTTCGGTCAGGCGATGGCCGCCGGCGACGCGGACGGCGACGGCTTCGACGAGCTCGCCGTGGGTGCCACGGGCAACGACATCGCCGAGCAGATGCAATTCGGTTTCCAGTCGAATTCCGGTTCGGCCTATCTCTTCGATCCGGGTGACACGAACTCCCTGATGAACTTCGACGAAGAGTTCACGCACCTGACGCACGTGACCCTCAACGATCACGTGCTGGCCGGCGACAACCTCGGCTACGCCCTGGCCTTCGGTGACACCGATGGTCGTGGCACGGACACGGTCCTCGTCGGTGCGCCCTACGGCGACCGCGAGTCCTACGACGGCGGCGCGACGGTTTCCAACGCGGGACGCATCTACGTGCATGCGCCCTGGCGTCAGCCGCGCGGCCGCGCGCACCGGGGCTCGACGGCCTTCGACTGCGATGGCTTCACGGTCTACGCCCAGCGAGCCTGGCAGCGCATGCGCCCGGCCAGCACCACGAAGACGATCACGGCCAAGGTCGCCTGCGACTTCATCGACCAGGGCCAGGATCCCGGCGAGTGGGTTCGCGTTCGCCCGTGGGTCACGCAGGTTGGTGGTTCGTCGGCCAACCACCAGGCGAACGACCAGCTGCGCTTCCGCGATCTCATCAAGACGATGATGACGGTGTCGGGCAACGACTCGGCCATGCTGCTGGGTTCGTTCATGACCAACGAGAACCTGGAGGCACCGAACTTCCTGGGCTGGTCGACGCACAATCCGGACTTCGCGATCGAAATGGAGCAGCAGGCGACTGACTACGGCATGAGTGCGAAGACGAGCTTCACGAACGCGGCCGGCATCGATTCCGGCGACCACTACGTCACGCCCTACGATTTCGCCCTGCTCACGCGGCAGGCGATCGAAGATCCCTGCGTGAAGGAGATCGTCGAGCCCGAGGACTGGGTCGTCACGGTGCGTCGGCCGATCAATCCGGGGACGCAGGCGCCGCTGGACCCGATTGCTCTGCAGTTCTCGAACTTCTTCGTCAACTCGGTGCGCGACCTGCGCCCCTCGACCGTCGGCATGAAGGGCGGGACCACACCCGGTGCCTTCCGGACCATTCTGGCGAATTCCTACGTGAACACGGTGGGCAAGCACTCCGCCGTGTCCGGATTCGGCGTGTGGGGCAACAACCGTCCGGCCAACGCCAACGACGACTGCCGAGAATGCCTCGCTTCCGAGTTGCTCGAGATCTCCAATCTCTACTGCACCGGTGCGGACCTGCCCGGCGGTTACGCACCGAGTGAGCCGCAGCCGAGTCCCTGGGCCTACCTGAGCGGCGTGAGCACGGCCGAGGCCGACACGGCTCGTGGCATGGTCTTCGACGTGTCGAGTGGTGCGGGAAACGATCTCGGGCGGCAGATCCAGGTGGACCTTCTGCGCACGAGCTACCCCTGGCCCGCGGCGGAGTTCGAGGCGATCGTGCGCCACGGCACGGACCTGTGCCTGCCCGCCGGAGACACCGAGGGTTTCGGCATCGCGCCCTACCAGCGGCACGACGGAATCGTCGTGACCAACCGGGGCAGCGATACGATCGATCTCCAGATCGATGCGAGTGATCCGGTCGGCTTCTCGCAGCTGGTCACCCTGGCGCCGGACTCCAGCACGACCCTGGCCGCGACCGACGGCAGCGGTGCAGGCGCGACCTTCGAGCTCACGATCACCAACCTGACGCTTCGGGCCGAGGCGTGTATCGAGGTCGAGGAGCTCGGCTACCGTCAGGACGTCGTGCTGGGCGACGGCGTGCAGTCGGACGACGTGCTGAGCTTGCTGCTCACGCGATCGCTGCTCGCCGGTCCGGAGACCTACGCGGTCGAGATCCACGGGCGCGATGCTCTGGGTGGGAACCTCGTCGACGTCAGCGCGCACGATCCGAACACGATCGCGACCTCGGTGGGGCCGGCCGACGACTCACCCGGTGCTCCGCGTCCGGTCCGTTCGATGCTGCTTCCGAACGTGCCCAATCCGTTCAACCCTCGCACCGAGGTTCGTTTCGACCTCCCGCGATCCGGTCCGGTCACTCTGCGAGTGTACGACGCGCGTGGTCGCGCCGTCCGGACGCTCGAGACCGGCACCATGTTCGACCGCGGACGTCACGCGGTGGTGTGGGACGGACGCGACGACACCGGCGGCATGGCCGCCTCGGGCGTCTACTTCGTGAAGTTGCAGACCGAAGGCGGCAACGACACGCGGAGGGTCATGCTGGTGAAGTGATGCGACAGCACGGTGGGTCGCGTGCGAGGCGGGTCCGGTCGGGCCCGCCTCGTCTACCAGTCGTCGAGACGAAGACCTCGAAACGACCGTCTTCGTCCATCAGTGTCCGGACCCAGACGTCGGCGTTGCGATTCGACGGCACGGATCGACGCCAGCTCAGACCTCCGAACGGGCCTGTTTCCGTGGCCGCAACAAGCCGTAGATCGAGATCGCCAGCCAGAAGGCCTCGATCAGGAAGGCCGGAAGGTTGAAGTCGTGGACGAGCGACACGAGGACGAGAGCTGCGCCGACCGCGTTGGCGAGAGAGTAGCGGCGATCGCAGGCGTGAAGGCGATCGGTCTGCAGGAGCAGATAGGCGGCGACGATCAGACCGACGCCCGCGATTCCGAGAGCGTCGAAAACCAGGTCATACATGGGGTCTCCAGGGTAGATTGGATGAGGGCGGGCGGGAGCCCGAAGCCCAGCGGTGTCTACCGCGTGCGCGCGAACGCGGACGGAGTGGTGGCTACGGAGAAGGTGACTCTGGTCGAACAGCCCGACGACGATGCGAGGCGCATCGGGCCGCTCCGACGGCTTTGCGACCCGTCGCGCATCGTTCGCGGCGCCCGAGACGATCGAGGGTGGTCATGGTGCGTCCTTGCCGGAAGCCATCACATCCTCCCAGAACGACTCCACGCGCCTGAACACCGCATGCCAGGTGAAGGGCTCCAGCGAGTGCGTCGGGGCGGGTTCGGTGACACGTCCCAGGGCTTCGTCGATCGCCCTGATCAGGTCGCGAACGAAGCTCCTTTCGTCCCGGGAATCCACGCGGTCGGGACCGTTGCGTCGCGGTAGGGGGACCAAGGTGAGTGCGTCTCCGAGCACGGGGGCGATCACGTCGACCACGCCTTCGAGAGCCGTGCTCACCAGAGAACAGCCGCACGCGCGCGCCTCGGCGAGCACGAGCGGCAGCCCTTCGTAGAGTGACGGCAGGACGAGTGTGGCGGACCGGCGCATCAGGTCCGCGAGTTCGCGTTGATCCAATCGTCCGTGCAATACGATGCGCTCTTGGGATTGCATGCGTGTCCGGAGTTGCTCGGCCTCGGGGCCGGAACCATCGCCGGCCACATGGAGCACGAAGTCTTCTCCGCGCTCCCACCGGACCTCACACGCGTCGAGTAGCCATGGCAACCCCTTGGCTGCCGAGTACTTGCCCACGAAGAGAAGGTGGCCACGTCGTTCCGCCGCCGGAACGGTCTCAGCGGCACCGAAGACATCGGTCCGGTAGCCGGCACCGACCACGCGCACGCGCTCCCTTCCGACTCCCAGGGCACGCGCGGTTCGATCGGCGTGTTCTTCGTGAAGGACCACGAAGCCCCGATGGATTCGCAGGCCGCCGACGACCTCGTCCCGGAGTGGGGGACAGAGTTCCATTTGTCGCAGTCCGGTCGCATGTCCGTGGACGACCGACGGGATCGCGCCGAGAACGCGCGGCGCGATCGAGCTGACCAGCCAGAGGTGGTTGAGGTGGACGAGGTCCGGTCGAACGCGTGTGACGACGTCGGCGAGGCGCGCGCTCCACACTTCTCGGTAGGACGTCAAGCGCTCGGCGCTCATGGTCGACCAGACGGTACTCTCGTAGGGCATGACGTCGCTCATGCCGGGAACCGCGTAGGGAAGGTCTCCACCCGGGCCGAAGCTCACGGTGGCTACGTGCGCGGGATGGAGTCCTCCGACGGCAGGTACGGGGTCGCCGCTCGGCACGCCACAGAGGACGAAGGCCTCGTGTCCGGCGGCCGTCGACTCGCGAACGAGCGCGTCGAGAGTGACCCCACTCCCGGTGAGTTCCGGCCGTTGGCTGAGGACGAAGAGTACGCGCATGTGTGCACGATACATCGGATCGAGGGAGAGGTCGCGGAAGATGCGCTCGGTCGGAGGCTTGCGTCAGAAGAGCTCGACGCCGCCCTGGTCCATCTCCTGCTGGCTGACGCTCTTGTGCGCCTGCGACCATTCCTCGCGCATCATGCTGATCGCACGGCTCAACTCCAGGAGTCGCTCGGCGAAGCGCTGCATCTCGTCGGGGTCGGCGTCGGCCATGTTGGCGGCCGTGCACTCGATCTGCTCACTGAGTACGTCGAGACGGTCGAGTCGACCGATGATCTCGTCCGCGAGTTGGTTCACGAGATCGTCCACCTGCAAGGACTGCATGACCTCGGTGAGTGCTTGGCCCATGCGTTCGCCGAGGTCATGGACGTGTTGTGCGTCGAGGCCGGACGGGTCCACGTCGATTCCGGAGTCCGAAGCCAGGGCCGCCAGCCGGACACGGAGTCGGCGACGGATCTCGTTCGCCGACCGGTCGGAGTCCAGGTCCTCGAGGACTCCGCGCATGAGATCGGCGGTGTCCTGGACGAAGTGTCGCAAGCCCATGCGCGCGGCCTCGTGTTCGGTCTCCTTGCGTCCGATGACGGACTCGATCAGACGCTCGGTCGCATCTGCTGTCAGCGATCGGATCTGCTCCAGCGACTGACGCACGCCGCGGGTCTGATCCTCCGTCGCCGGATGCAGTTCGTCGTTCATGGAGGCGAAGGCTTGCGACGCGCGAGTCCTGGTTTCGTCAGAAGAGTTCTGCATCACCGTCGTCCATATGGCTCTGCTCCACCGCGCGGTGGGGCAGCGTGTCGAAGAGGCCGTGCTTCGTGCGGAAGACCTCGGCGAGATCCTCGATCGACTCCTGCGCTTCGCGCAGATCATTCGGATCGGGAACTTTCCAGGTCTCGTCACTGAAGGCTTCGGCAGAATAGAGACGCAGCAGGTTGGCACGGTGCGTCACGTGGTCGATCAGCTGGCGGGTCATGTCCTCGAACTGCAGGGCGGTGATGGCCGATGACACCTCGGAGCCGATGTGGGCAGCGATCGACTCCACGCCCACCATCGTTTGCTGTGCATGGGTGTTGATCTTGTGGAGTTCTCCCATCATCGAATCGATCTCTTGCTTCGACGTCAGGGCGGACTGCACGTCCTCGCCTGCCATGGACTCCATGATTCCGCGCGCTTCGGTGATCGACGAGTGCGATCCCACGACCAGGGCGCGGATCTCGTCGGCGAAGCCGTGGCTGTCAGCGGCGAGCTTGCGGACCTCGTCGGCGACGACCATGAATCCGCGACCGGCCGACCCCGCCCGAGCGGCTTCGATGTTTGCGTTGAGCGCCAATAGCCGGGTGCGCTCGGCGATGTTCTGGACCTCGCCGATGCGGCCGACGACGTCGTCCATCTGCTGGGTGACCTCCTGAATGCGACGCACCATGTCCTGGCTGCGCTCGGAGATCTCGGAGATCTGGGCGACGAAGGTGCCGACGAGGCGGTCGTTCTCGTTGGCGAATTCTTCCAGCGTCACGCGATGGGAGCCGTCGTCGTTGGTGTCGGACATCAGACCGCGCACCTGTTGCAGCTGCATCTGTGTGCCCTCGTTCATGCCGGTGAAGCTCGAGCCCAGGCGGCCGACCGCGTCTCCGATCAAGGTGCGGATCTGGTCGAGTTCCTGCTGCATCAAGAGGACCTGTTCGATCTGAGGGCTCATCAGCTCCCACAGCAGCATGAAGGTGGCGGGACAGAAGCCGCTGGAGTTCTGTTCGTTCGCCTGGACGATCTGGCGCTTCGACAGCTTCGACGGACCGGGGCCGATGCGATCGCGGAGCAGAGCGAGCAACGCGCACGCACTGCCGACGAGTCCGATGACCCACGTCGGTGCATCGACGAAGACGAGGAGCAGGGGGCTCGCGAGGGCGACCGTGATCACCGTGAGACGGAGTCCGTCGTCGCGGAAGTCGAGCCGAGCGCGAATGGGATCGATGATGCGCTGGAGTACCACTTCAGACCTCGATCGCTTTGTAGGTCGCCGTGCTGCCCATGGCCCGTGCGGCGTCGAGCACGGCGGCGTATTCCACGAGCGTCAATACGTCAGGGTCGAGTCGCGCGATCCCGTCAGGTGCGATCAACGGGTCGTGCGCGGAATCGTCGACGAGGAGAACCTTGTTGNTCATGCCTGTGCCATCCTCAGAAGAGTTCCACGGCGCCGCCGATCGGCGTCTTGTCGATCTGGCGACGGTAGGTCTCTTCGCTCTTCACGATGTCGGTTCCGACCTGCTTCAACCGCTTCACCCGCACGCGGCCGGTGTGCGGCTCGTAGTAGACTTTGCGCGGGAAACGTTCTCCGACGTCCTCCGCGGCAACCTTGAAGCCCTCCGTGTTCAGGTACTCGCGGACGAACTCGATGTTGTTCGCACCGATGTCCGTCAGCGTGTTCAGAATCCTGCCGCCACCGAAGATCTTGATCTCGAGACGGTTTCGTCCGCCTCCGTGCTTGAGCACATCGTTGATCAGGTTCTCCATGGCGAAGGATCCGTAGCGATTCGCGGCCGACGCGCTGTATCCGTGTCCGCGGGCGGCCGCTTCGGCCTCGTCGTTCGCGGGCAGCATGAAGTGGTTCATTCCACCGACACCGAGCACGGTGTCCCGGATGCAGGCGCTCACGCACGACCCGAGAACGGTCATGATCAGATGGCCGTCGTTGGTCACGTAGTACTCGCCCGGATTCAACTTGGCGGCGAAGCGGTCGTGCGCACGATCCCAGTAGAAGGTGATGTGCTCGAAACCTCGCAGGGCCTTCGGGGGTCCTTCGTTCCGCATCTCTTGGGTTGCCAGTGCGCTCACGGTCGCCTCCGATGGCTGCTGTATCCGAGGAGATCGATTTCGTCGGTCACTCCGTGGAGCGATTCCGATTGTCCGACGAAAACGTGTCCTCTCGGGCGCAGGTGTTCGGCGAAACGCGCGAAGAGTCGCCCCTGGGTCGGTGTGTCGAAGTCGATGACGACGTTCCAGGCCGCCGTCAGGTTCAGTTGACTGAGGCGGAGCCAGCGTGTCAGGTCGTCGCGGTTCTTTGCCTGGGAGGGAAGCGTGTCCTCGAGCGTGATGGCGATCGGGCACGGTCCTTCGCCCGAAGTACATCCCGCGGACAAGAGTCTCTTGGCCGTCGTCGTCATGGTTTCCTTCCCTCCTTCCCAGGTCGATCAGGGTGAGATCGATGCCACGTCGTCCAGAGAGCGTCCCGTTTGCCGTCATCGTTTGTCGGCGTGATGAAACTGAGCTCGGACATGAGTTCGCCGGCCTGGTCGTCGAGCGCAGCGGCGGCGGCGGCGATCTCGGCGATGACGTCCGAGACCTGTGTCACGCTGCTCACGATCTCCTGCAGCGTTGGACCGGACTGGTCGACCAGGCGGCTGCCTTCGGAGACCTTCTCGACGGAATCGTTGATCAGGCTCGCGATCTCCTTCGCGGCGTTGGCACTGCCCTTGGCGAGGTGGCGAGCTTCGGCCGCGACGACCGCGAAGCCACGACCCTGCTCGCCGGCGCGGGCGGCCTCGACGGCGGCGTTCAGTGCGAGGAGGTTGGTCTGGAAGGCGATCTCGTCGATCACGCCGATGATGTCCGTGTTCTTCTTGCTGCTGGTGTTGATCGCGCTCATCGCGTCGATCGCACTGCCGACCTCACAAGCGCCGTTCCGTGCGTGTTCGCAGGCTCCGGCGGCGAGCTGCTTCGCCTGCTCGGCGTTGGCTGAAAGCCGCTTGGCCGTATGGGTGAGTTCATCGAGTGGGTTCGCCGGCTTCTCGCTGCGATGGCCGAGTACGGTGTTGCCGCTCGTGATCTTCGCTGCCGCTCTCTCGATTCTCGCCGCGGCGCCGAAGATCTCTTCGACCATGCCACGTAGGTTGCCGTCGGCCGTGGACCCGATGACGTCGGCTGTTGCAGTGCTCGAACGTACGGTGTCCTGGACCGATGACCGCGTCTCCGTGACGTTGCTCCATTCCAGGTTGTTGCCGACGTAGTCGCCGCTGCCGTCGACGATTGCCGACACCTGGAGGTCCAAGGTCTGGTCGCCGACGAGGATGTCCGTCCGGTAGGGCAAGCTCGAAGGGTCGGCCAGGAGGTCACGTTGGCGCTTCGGGTCCTCGTGGAAGATGTCGATGCTCGTGCCTTCGATGTTCTCGAGGTCCGCTTGGCGGAACAGCGATCGGAACATGGCGGCGTTGTCGGCAAAGAGCTTCCGCGTGGCATCGTTCACGTACGTGACCACGAAGTTCCGGTCGATCTGCATGATTGCCGTGGTCGAGGTGTCGACGGCCGCCTTGATGCGGAGCAGGTCGCCCATGGCCTTGGCGTCCGAGGTCCTCGGGGAGGAAGACGTGCCCGGGTTCTTCTGCGCCTCGGTCGGTTCGTCCACCGGGGACGTGATTTCGATCGCGATCTTCTCGACGATCTTCGAGGCTGCTCGGGACCAACGGCTCTCGTCGGCGGGGATGCAGGGTTCGGCCGCCAGGGCGGCCACGAGGCCAGCAATGTCTCCGGCCAACGGCTTGAAGTGAACCGGCTTCAGACCGACTCCCCGCAGGAACGGCACCCATTCGCGGGCGAGTTCTTCGAGTTGTTCGGGCTCGTCGAGGGCTTGTGCCGCCAGAGCGACCGCGACCGAGAGGCGCTCGACCGTGCGGTCGTCGACCTCGATCGTCAGTTCCGGCACAACGTTCTTGACCCGCCGCACGAGATGCGCGGCCATCGGGCGCATCTCGTCGACCAACGCGTCGTGCGTCGCGTCGAGGACGATGGGGTTCGGAACGTTCGCAGTGTTCATGGCCACTGGTCTCCGGTATTCAAGCGGGTACGGCTTCGGCCTTGCGGCGGGTGCCGTGCTCGATGCGTTCGAGTTCTCGGTGTTCGAAGAGTGCGGCCGTGTCGATCAGGATCAGCATCTTCTCGTCGACCGTCGCGAGACCCGAGACGAAGTCGATGTCGATCCCGCTGCCGAAGTCCGGCGCGGCTTGAACGGCATCGGGATGGAGATCGTAGACGTCGCTGACGGCATCGACCACGATGCCGATCACGCGCTCTCGACCTGCCTTGGTCGTGACGCGGAGGAAGATGGTCACGGTCGTGGGTCCGTATTCGACCGGTTCGAGTTGGAAGCGGTCCCGTAGGTCGATGATCGGAACGATCGTGCCCCGCAGAGTGATCACGCCCCGCAGGTAGGCTGGGGTGTTGGGCAGGGGGGTCACGTCCTGCCAGCCCTTGATCTCCTGCACGTGCAGGATGTCGACGCCGTACTCCTCACCGTCGAGCATGAAGGTCAGCACCTGCATCGTGCGGACACCTCGCTGCGAGATTCCGTTCTTGCCGGCCGGTTCGCGGTCGCTGGGGGAGTCGAAGTCGCGTTGGATGGCATCGCGTACGAGGTGCACGAGCGGATCGCGGATCCTCTCGAGTACAGTGGTGTCCGGTCGTGTGCTATCGACGTCCTGACGCGGGACCGACGAATCGAGGTTCGCCGTCTTCTTCAAGTGGCAGGTCTCGGGATCGACCTGCTCCCACGACGGGAGCGGCGTGGCGTCGGCCACGCTCTGCATCGTGCCACGCATTTCGTCGCGGAGAGTCTCCAGGACGTGCGTGACGTCCGTCACGGCATCGAAGCTGAAGTTACCGCTGCCATCTCTGATCGAGTGGGCCGTACGGAAGATCGCGTTGGCGATCTCCGTGTCGGGATCACCGATCTCGAGGTCGAGCAGGCCCGACTCCATGGCGTCCAGACCCTCGAGGCTTTCCTCGAAAGAAGTCTGACGGAAGCGTGGGACGTCGATGGCCATGGGCTATCCCAGGACCTTTTTGATCACGGCGAGCAATTGCTCGGGATTGAACGGCTTGACGAGCCAACCGGTCGCGCCGGCGGTCCGTCCTTCGTTCTTCCGTCCGTCACCCGATTCCGTGGTCAGGACGAGCATCGGTGTGAACTTGTAGGTGGGGAGCTGACGCAACTCCTTGATCAACGTGATGCCATCCATGTTCGGCATGTTCACGTCGGTCAGGACGAGGTTGAAGCTGCCCGTCTTGGCGATGTCGAGCGCCTGCGCGCCGTCTTCCGCCTCGGTCACGGTGTGTCCGGCACTTTCCAGTGTGACGGTCACCATCTGGCGCAACGATCGAGAGTCGTCGACCGCGAGAATCGTGGCCATGGTCTACTCTTCTCCTGCTTGGGAAGGCGCGGAACCGTCAGGCTCGGCGCCCTGGTCGAACGCAAGCGCCGAGGTGATCCCCAGGGCAGCGCTCGCTTCTGCGAATCGATGGTTCGGGTCCTTGCAGCGCACTTCCGCACTTCGACGCCCAGGTCGTGGGCCTGGCGCGTGGCGGCCAACAGCAGTTGAACGTGCCTCGATCGGCGCGGCGGTGCTGACGGTGACGGTCGCCATCGATTCGATCTCCAGTGCGTGGGCTCGTGTATCCGGGACGCATTCCTGGAAGGCGTCCGACCCATTGTCTCATCGGTTCGGTATCGGTGCGTCGGGTCCCGGACTTGATCGCCGATTCCCTGCGAAAGGCTTTCGCGTCGTTGACGATCGCGCCGTGCGGCGTATCGTCGCCCGCATCGGTGTCCGACCTCGGAGCCGGTCGTTTCCGGATCTGAACTCGAACGGGCCAGCGAGCCGGCCTGCGAAGAGGACTACCCATGGCGCGTGGCTCCGTGATCGAAGAACCGACTGCCGTCCTGGCAGGTAGCGTGCGCCGTCGGCAGACCTCTCCGGAAGCAGCTGCGGCCATGATGCACCTCCGGAGGGCCGGGATCGCTTCGGTCGTCATGTTCGGGGTTGCCTGGATTCCAGGGCATATCGGCGCGCTTCTCGGCTCCGTGTTCGGAGTCGTCGCTGTCACCGAACTCATTCGTAGCTATTTGCCCCACATTACGTTGCCGAGAGCGTGGGTTCTCGTATTCGCACTGTCAGGGGTGCTCGCACTGATCCCGGTAGCGTCCGGATTGGGACGCGCTCTCTTCGTCCTCACCGCGATCGGATTCTTCCTGTTCCGTCGCCATCGGGTCTACCGGGTGCTCGACTCGAGGCAGCGGGCGGCAGTCTTCGCGGGTTCCTTCGTGTTCCTCGTGCTCGCGGCCCTGGCTCCGGATCTGCCGGAGCCGCCGGGGACGGTCGGCGAAATCCTCCACGGCGTGTCCGCCTCCGCCTGGTTCACACTGATCTTCGGTGCAGTCATGGGGGGGCTGCATCTCTTCCTGGGAATCCGGCTGCACTTCCTGCGGCTGCGTCCGAAGCTGGCCGTCGCCGGTTTCCTCCTGGCGGCCGTGCCGGTGACCCTGATCGCCGTCCTCGGAGTCCTGCTCGCGGTCGGCGTCGTGGGCAGCGCACACGGCGCTCATGCCCAGGGAATCCTGGAGAACTGGCTGAGCATCCTGGAAGCCGGCGGACCGATCGCGCCCGAAACCATTGGCCCCGGATTCGGCGCGGTCGGACGCATCGATGGCCTCGAGGGCGAGTTCGTACCCGACTGGCGAGACGATCTGGGCGATGCGGTCGCGCACGCGGGCTTCGACCCCGTGCCCGAGGCCTTCTGGATGCGACGCGACGGCGAGCTCTGGGCCGTACGGACCGAAACGATCGAAGGCGTCGGTCCACGTCTCCTCGGTGCTCGTCGCTTGGACACCGCGGCGATCCAGCGTCTGGCCGACCAGCTTCGCTGCGAGGTCGGTGTCTACGTGGATTCCGAAGACGACGGGATGAACGTGACCATCGGGGGAACCGAACTCGGGCAGGCTCTCCTGGAGGGGGACGACAATCCCCTGCGAGCACGACCGTCCGACGTGGAGATCCAGGAAGGGGACGGTGAGGGCTGGACCCAACGCTGGCTGGTGTTCGGCGCGGCGACTCTCGAGGTCTTCGCGCTGCAGGGCTCCGACGACGTGTTGCGCGAGCAGACGGTCTTCGTGGGCCTCCGCGCGCGTCCGAACGACCTCTTCGCGTTGCTCTCCGACCCGCGAAACCAGATCAACCAGGCCGTTGGCGTGGTGCTCCTGATCCTGGCGATCCTCTTCCTCGTGCTCGAAGCTTTTGCCCTCTATTTCGGATTGCGCATCGTGGGGGGGATCACCGGCGCGGTCGGCCGACTCCACAAGGCGACCCGGCAGCTCGCCACCGGCGACCTCGACGTGCGCATCGACCTGCCGAACGAAGACGAGTTCGGTGAACTCGCCGACGGCTTCAACGAGATGACCCGTGCGATGCGCCTGGCCCAGGATCAGATCGCGCAGAAGCAACGTCTGGAGCAGGAGATCGCGACGGCACGTCAGATCCAGCTGCGTCTGTTGCCGTCCGAAGTCCCGCAGGTGGCAGGATACGAGCTCGCCGGCGGCAGCACGCCGAGCAAGCAGGTCGGTGGCGACTACTTCGACTTCATNCCACTCCCGGACGGGCGCCTGGGAATCGCGATCGCCGACGTGAGCGGCAAGGGCATTCCCGCCGCCTTGCTGATGAGCAACATCCAGGCGAGTCTGCAGGGACAGGTTCTGCACGAGGCCCCGGTGACCGAAGTCGTCGGGCGCATGAACGAACTCCTCGCCCGTTCGACGGACGCGCACATGTTCGCGACCTTCTTCTACGGAGCGCTCGATCCGCAGTCGGGTCGTATCGCGGGTGTGAACGCGGGGCACGAACCGCCGCTGATCGTTCGTGCCGACGGGACAATGGAGGAGTTGCCGGCCGGCGGACTGATCCTCGGCATGCTCCCGGGTCAGACCTACCGCGAATGTTCCACCGTGCTCGGACCCGGCGACTCGATGGTCCTGTACACCGACGGGATCACCGAGGCGATGGGGCCGGGGACACGCATCCCCGGAATGGATCTCTACGCCTTGCCGGCGTCCACCGAGCGACTCGGGCAGGTCGAGGACGACGATGACGACGACGAGGAGATCGTCACGAACTTCTTCGGCGAGGAGCGGCTGAAGGAGATCGTGCGGGCGCGGCGGGGAGAGAGCGCCGCGTCGATCCATCGGGCGATCCTGGACGGGGTGCACCGTCACGTGCGTGACGTTCCGCAGTCCGACGACGTCACGTTGGTCGTGATCAAGCGCGATGCGGTCGAGGCCTAGCTCAGGTCGAGGTCCCCGCTCAAGTCCATCTCTTCGCGCACGAGCAGCAGAACCGCGCTGTTCGGGACGATCAGGTACTTCTTGCCCTCGAACTCGATCTCGACCGAGGCCTTCTTGAGGAAGAGGGCCATGTCGCCCTCTCGTGCCTGCAACGGAACGTAGCGAGCACTCGGTTCCTGTTTCTTCCAGGGTTCGTCGTGATCCATCGGGTCGGGCACCGCAATGCCCGGCCCGACCTTGATCACGCGTCCCGAACGGACTTGCTGCTCGTTGACCGCCGTGGCCGGCAGTACCAGGCCCGTTTCGGTGCGCTCCTCGCCGACGCCCGGCTGGATCAACAGCCGGTCGCCGACGACGAGCATTTCCTTACGAATGCGGGGCATGGTCTACTTGACGCCCTTGGAGAGCGCACCGAAGGGTTTGGAGAAGACCAGGAAGAACAGCCCCGAGCCGATCACGATCATCGCGACAGTCGAGAACAGCTGGTCCTGAGGCATGTCCTCGATGAAGCCCGCGACAAGACCGGCGATCAGATTGCCGAGTGCCGCACCCACGAACCAGGTGCCCATCATCTGACTGACCAGCCGCTGCGGCGCGAGCTTCGTGATCGAGCTCAGGCCGATCGGACTCAAGCAGAGCTCGCCGACCGTATGCAGGAAGTAGGTCGTCACCAGCCACATCGGGCTGACCTTGCCCGCCTCGATGAACTGCGCGCCCCAGGCCAGGACGAAGAAACCGGCGCCGAGCAGAACCAGACCCATGCCGAACTTGACCGGGATCGACGGATTCCTCGCTCCGAGCTTCACCCAGAGCATGCCCATGACCGGTGCCATGACGATGATGAAGAAGGGATTCACGCTCTGCAGGAAGGTCGTCGGCATCTCCCAGCCGAGAATCACGCGATCTGTGTAGTCCTCGGCGAAGAGGTTCATACTCGAGCCCGCCTGCTCGAAACCGCTCCAGAACATTGCGGCGCCCAGGAAGAGCAGAAAGATCAGGCCGATGCGCGAGCGCTCGGTCGAGTCCTTGCACGCGACGAGTCCGACGTAGAGGAAGAAGACGATCGCGAGCAGAAGGACGATCACACCGGTCGACTGCGCGAACCCGACGAGAGTCAGCGGCAGGATCTCGCTCGACGAGAGGCCGACGATCGCACCGGTCAGGACGACTACGCCGGCGAGGCCCCACAGGAACTGGCCCGTGGCCCTCTTCACGTTCTCGGGCCGTGCGGCGTCGCCCTTGAGGTGTCCCGCCTCACCCATGTGCTTTGCACCGATCACGTACTGGATCAGACCGGCGGTCATGCCAATGCCGGCAGCGCCGAAGCCATAGTGCCAATTGACCTGTTCACCCAGATAGCCGCAGATCAAGGGCCCGAGCAACGCGCCGAAGTTGATGCCCATGTAGAAGATCGAGAAGCCGGCGTCGCGTCGGGCGCCACCCTCCGGGTAGAGGTCGCCGACCACCGAACTGACGTTCGGCTTCAAGAGTCCCGTACCGACGACGATCAGGAACATTCCGAGGTAGAAGGTCATGTCCGTCGGGATGGCCATCGTGTAGTGACCGAGGGCAATGATGATCCCGCCGACGAGGACCGCCCTGCGCTGACCGAGCATCTTGTCGGCCATCCACCCGCCGGGCAGCGCCAGGGCGTAGACACCGAAGGTGTAGAGCCCGTAGATCGCCGAGGCCTGCTGCGTCCCCATGCCCATGCCGCCGCGCACGGTGTCGGTCATGAAGAGCACCAGCAGGGCGCGCATGCCGTAGTAGCTGAAGCGCTCCCAGAACTCGGTGAAGAAGAGAGTTGCCAAACCCATCGGGTGGCCGAAGAAGCCGGTCGTGGCAGCCCCCGAGGCGGAGGAGGGTGTCTCGGACATGGAAAAGTTCCTGACTCTGGAGAGAACGGGCCGAGAAGGCACTCCGCCGAGTCTATCTCAGGCCCCAGGTCGGTTCAACGCCGCACAAGGGGGCAAAGTGGCCGAGTCAATCGCGTGGTGCGATCCACGCATCGACCCGCTCGGCGCGCGCCGAATCGGTGAGGCCGGGGCGGAGGGTTCGCAACACTTCGACCAGGCTGTCGCGGACAGCGGGCTCCAGAATCCGCGGCGCGTCGGCAGGGCCGAGGCGATCGAGGATTTCTGCGACTTCCAGGTCCGCGGTGCGAGTCAGGGTCATCCCGCGTGCCGTCTCGGGCTCCACCCGACTCACCTTCATCGACGTCGCGTCTCTCTCCGGTTCTACGATGCGCGCCGCGCCGACGGGTGGAACGGTGCGCCGGGCGAGGAGGTTCTCTTCCTCCGTCGTGTCTCGATCGCGTGTCTCGGCGGCATCGGAGGCTTCGTCCGTTGGGGAGGAGGTGGCGACCTCCCGCGCCCGATCCTCGGCCGGCAGGTCGAGCGTCGTCGGTGCGGTGATCTCCTCGGTCAGGAGTTCACCGGGCTGGAGTTGGTCGCGAAGGACGAACAATCCCACCAGTGACGCCGCCACTGCGATCGGAGCCGCGACGCGCCACCAGGGAGTTCGCATCCGGTGTGGCTCGTGCGCGGAGCCGTCGGCTGGACGTTCGGCTCCGATGCGCATCATGACGTTCTGCTTGTCGCGCTCGGCGGCGAGGCGGTCCTCGGAAGTTTCCGACCTCGCGCGTTCGTCGGCCGCGCGGACGAGTGCATCGATCCGTTGGTCGCGGGCTTCGTTCACGCCGGGTCCTCCTTCGGACTTCCGTACCGCGCGGCCAGGATCGAAGTGATCCGGTCACGTGCTCGCGAAACGCGGGACATCACCGTGCCCGGGGGAATGCCCAGGGCGTCGGCGATCTCCTGCGTGCTCATCTCCTCGACTGCCTTCAGGCGGAGCACCAGGGCCCAGGCTTCGGGCAGTTCGTCCATCGCGGCCTCGACGTGGTCGAGCAGTTCTCGGTGGTCGACGCCGTCGAGAGCATCGTCGAGCACGGGAACCGTCTCCAGCATCTCGTCGTCGACCTCGTCGCGGACCCCGCGGCGTCGGATCCGGTCGAGCGCCAGGTTGACCCCGATGCGTGCGATCCAGGGCCCGAAGGGCCGAGCAGGATCGAAGCGGTCGAGGTTTTCCCAGGCGCGGACGAAGGCGTCCTGCACCACGTCGTCGAGATCGTCGTCGTGACGAACCGTGCGCCGCAAGCGCGCGCGCAACCAGGCCGAGAGCCGCACGACGACGGTGCCGTAGGCCTCCGTATCGCCGGTGCGAGCCTTCTCGAGCCAGGGTCTGAGTTCGCTGTCGTCCACGGCGTCGTCCTCGGGTCCGCCCGGTGCGGGCGCTGCCCGCGAGCTCGGTCGACCTTCCGATGCCACATGGAGACTACGCACCGGAACTCGATTCCATTCCCCGCAGCCTGCCACGAACTCGCGGTCGCGGCCAGTGCCGGTCGCGCGGGTGAACGTCCGGCGCTTGGAATCCGGACCCGAAATCTCCTAGACTGCTGGTTCAGCTCCGCGGTGCTCGCAGTTCTTCCTCCGCGCCGCCCACAAACAGGAGACTTCATGACGCAGCCGCGTCGGGCCCCGCTCTCGAGGGCGACTCCCAGCGAAGCGACCGTTCGTTTCGGCTGCTCGTCCTTCTCTTCCGACGACTGGGTCGGGTCCTTCTATCCCGAGGGCACGGCGCCCCGGGACTTCCTCCGCATCTACGCACAGCAGTTCGACACCGTCGAAGTCGACGCGACCTACTACGCGATCCCGCGCGCTTCGGTCGTCGACGGTTGGGTCGACAAGACCCCCGACGGATTCCTGCTCAGCGCGAAGTTCCCCAAGTCGATCTGCCACGCGGGAGAGGGCGCGATGCCGGATGGGCGAAAGGTCCTCGCGCCGGCGACCTACGCCGACAGGGACGCATTCCTCGAAGTCATGTCACGCCTCGGGGATCGCCAGGGTCCGCTCGTGTTGCAGTTCCCGTACTTCAGCAAGGCCGCCTTCTCGGACCAGCGCGCCTTCCTGGACCGACTCGATCGCTTTCTGACGGACCTGCCCGCGGAATTCGAGTACGCGGTGGAGATCCGTAACCGGACGTGGGTCGGTCCGGACCTCGCGCACCTCCTGCGACGGCATCGGGTGACGATGGTCCTCGTCGACCAGGCGTGGATGCCGCACGGCGACGAGGTCGAGCAACAGTTCAACGTCGTGACCGGGCCGAAGGTCTACGTGCGACTGCTCGGCGACCGCAAGGAGATCGAGGCGATCACGAAGACCTGGGACACCGAAGTCATCGACCGGCGCGAGCGTCTGAGGCGATGGGCGCTCTTCCTCGGGCGCCACGTCCGGCAGGGACACCCCACTTTGGTCTACGTGAACAACCACTACGCGGGGCACGCGCCGACCACGGTGCGTCGTCTCATGGAGATGTTCGACGCCGAGATGAAGAACCCGCGCTGAGCGGGTCGGGGGTCCGCGCTCGTGCCACCAGTCGTCGTCGGCCTGTTCTGTCTGATCGCGTACGCGCTGGGCTATCGATTGTACGCGCGCTATCTCGCGCAGCGTGTCTTTCGGTTGGACGACGAGAATCCGACGCCCGCGCACACGATGCGTGACGACATCGACTACGTGCCCACGCGCTCGGCCGTGCTCTTCGGACACCACTTTGCCTCGATCGCGGGGCTCAGTCCCATGCTCGGTCCTGCGATCGCGGTGATCTGGGGTTGGGTGCCCGCGCTCCTGTGGGTCGTGCTGGGGACGATCTTCCTCGGTGCCGTGCACGATTTCAGCGCACTGGTGTTGTCGATGCGCGCCAAGGGCATGAGCATCGGCAAGGTCGCCGAGGACGTGATCGGGCCGCGGGCGAAGAGCCTGTTCCACGTGATCATCTTCTTCCTGGTGGCGCTGGCGATGGGTGTGTTCGTGCACGTCGTCGCGCTTCTGTTCACCGCGTCCTTCTATCCCGAGGCGGTCGGGCCGACGGCGTGGCTCATGGCACTGGCATTGGTCACGGGTTGGCTGGTCACGCGGCGAGGTGTTCCACTGCTGCCATTGACGGCGGTCGGTTTCGTGCTCGTGCTGCTTCCGGTCTTCTTCGCGTCTCCAGGACAAGGGCCGCAGCTCGAGACGGGCACCTGGAAGTGGATACTGCTCGGCTACGCGTTCATCGCGTCGGTCCTGCCCGTGTGGATGCTGCTGCAGCCGCGCGACTATCTGAACGCGCTGCTGCTCTACCTCGGACTCGGTGCGAGCTACGTGGGCTTCTTCGTCCTGGCGCCCGCGTTCCAGGCACCGGCGGTCGACGCCGAACCGGTCGGTGCGCCGCCATTGTTCCCCTTCGTGTTCATCATCATCGCCTGTGGGGCGATCAGTGGGTTCCACGGTCTGGTGAGCAGCGGTACGACCGCGAAGCAGATCGGTCGCGAAAGCCACGCAACCCGCATCGGCTATGGTGCGATGATCGGTGAGAGTCTCTTGGGCCTGCTGGCGGTGTTCGCGTGCACGGCGGGCTTTCGCGATGCGCCGAGTTGGCACGCCCACTATGCGGACTGGGATACGGCATCGAACCTCGGGGGACAGATCAGCGCGTTCATCGAGGGATGCGCGCGCTTCCTCGGTGCGCTCGGGGTGCCGGTGGAGCTGGCCTCGACTTTCATCGCTTTGATCGTCGTGAGTTTTGCGCTCACAAGTCTCGATTCAGCGACCCGCCTGCTTCGATTCAATCTGAGCGAGATCGGCGAAGCCCCGGGCCTCGGCGTGCTGCGCCGGCGCACGGTGGCGTCGCTCGTGGCGACCGCTTCGATCGGATTCTTCGCCTTCTACGAGATCGACGGGCGTGCCGCCGGGCTCGCGCTCTGGCAACTCTTCGGGACCACGAATCAGGTTCTCGGAGGCCTCACGCTGCTCGCGGTCACGGTTTGGCTGGTCCAGAACGGGCGGAACTTCTGGGTGACGCTCGTACCGATGGTCGCACTCATGGGAACCACCCTGATCGCGATGGTGGAGAAGCTGGTCGACTTCTCGCAGCAGGGAGCCTGGCCGCTCCTGGTCATCGGCACCGCTCTGCTCGGGATCACCCTGCTGCTCGTCGTCGAGGCCATCCGGCGGCTTCGTTTCGAATGGCGCAAACGCGGGTAAGGCTTTCACTTTTTGTGCGCAATCTCGAAGAAGATTGTCGGGGGAAAGGCCCACGTCGCGCGTCACGGACTGTCGCAGCTTGCCCCGGACGCGTTACACTGGAGAGACGGGACGGCTCAGATCGGCGAGACCGGGTCGTCCCAAGACGCGGGGTCTGTGGCTGCACGGATCCTCGTATGGCCTCAGTTTTCGGGAGGTCCGGACCGGTATTGCGCATGAGTCGCAGCGTAATTCCGGGACGTCTCCCGACCCGCGTCGAAATCGAACTGGGCTTTCTCTGGTCGTGCACCTTCGAGGGCGCGGCCGAGCCGACGGACTGCTGGGCCTCCGGATCACAGTTCCCTCCCTTGTGACGCGCACAGCCTCTGGTAGCGTGCCCGTGCCCGAGTGCGCCACGCCGCGATCTCGTGGACCGATCGTGCGGACGCAGTTGCCTGACGGAGTTCCGTTCCGACCGGAGGAGGATGCCTTGGCCAGCGACCAGACGCTGTCAGTTCCTCGTATCGAACCAACCCATGTGCACGACGTCATCGGCAGCTCATTGCTCGCCGACGGCATGCCCTTCGTCGTCGATCTCGATCGCAGCAAGGGTGCGCGACTTCACGATTCCCTGAGCGGTCGCGATTACCTGGACTTCTTCAACTACTTCGCGACCCAGCCGCTCGGCCACAACCATCCGGCCATGCTCGATCCGGAGTTCGTCGCTCACCTCGGGCGGGTGGCGATCACCAATCCGAGCAACAGTGACTTCTACACGGCAGAGATGGCGGCCTTCGTGGCGACCTTGAAGGAGACCGCCCAGCCGGCGAGTCTACCGCACGCGTTCTTCGTGTCCGGTGGCGCACTCGCCGTCGAAAACGGCCTGAAGGCGGCCTTCGACTGGAAGTTCCAGAAGCGCGCCGCGCGCGGTCTTCCCGACGACGAAAACCTGTCCATCCTGCACTTCCGCCACGCCTTCCACGGTCGCAGCGGATACACGATGAGCATGACGAACACGGATCCACACAAGACCAAGTGGTTCCCGAAGTTCGATTGGCCCCGGGTCGACGCCGCGCCGGTGACCTTCCCGCTCCGCGAGAACCTCGCGGTGGTCGAAGACCTCGAGAGGAAGTCGCTGGAGCAGATCCACGCCGCGATCGAGCGCGACGGAGATCGCATCGCCGGACTGATCGTCGAGCCGATCCAGGGCGAGGGAGGCGACAACCACTTCCGCCCCGAGTACCTGCAGGCGCTGCGCGAAGTCTGTGACGAGAACGAGATGCTCATGATCGTCGACGAGGTTCAGACGGGTACGGGGACGAGTGGTCGGTGGTGGGCCTATCAGCACCACGGTATCGAGCCTGACATCCTCTGTTTCGGCAAACGCATGCAGGTCTGCGGCATCCTGGCCGGGGCCCGACTCGACGAGGTCGAGAGCGTCTTCCAGTCGAGCAGCCGCATCAACTCGACCTGGGGCGGAAGCCTCGTCGACATGGTGCGTGCCACGCGCTATCTGCAGGTGATCGAGTCCGATCAATTGGTCGAGAACGCGGCGCGGATGGGCGACCACTTCGTGTCGCGTCTTTCCGAGCTCCAGGCGGAGTTCAGCGGTCTGATGAGCAACGTGCGCGGTCGCGGGCTCTTCATCGCCTTCACCCTTCCCGACGGCGAGACGCGCAACCGGGTGATCGAGAAGTGCATGGAAGCTGGTGTGCTGATGATCGGCTCGGGGCCGACGTCGGTGCGCGCGCGGCCGCCACTCACGGTGACTCGAGCTGACGTCGACGCGGGGATCGACGTCCTGCGCGCTGCGCTGAAGTCGTTCTGATCCGCTGGCGGCGGCGTCGCGGATCGATCAGATCCCGTGGCGTCGCCACAGCAGGACGGTCAGCGCAAGCATGACCAGCTCGAAGACGTAGGGATAGATCGCCGTCCCCACGTCGAAACCACGCTGCACGAGGACGATCGAACGGAAGACGACGAGTCCTCCGTAGAGACAGGCCGCGAAGGCCAGCCCCGGACCGTACCAGGCCGGGCGCAGTGCGCAGAGCGTGAAGAAGACGGCGAAGGCCGCTTCGATACCGCCGTACACCGCGACGTACTCGGCGTGACCCTTGCCGCCTTCGAGCGTGAAGCCGAGGAAGCGCGCCGTGGCATGGGGCTTCATCGTGCACCACACGGCGAAGACGAGGTAGGCGGCGGCATTGAACCAGAAATAGGCGAGTGTCACGGAGGTCTCCGGAGGGGGATCAGTTCCCCAGCTCCTTCGAACTCTCGGCCCAGACGGACGCGACGATCGTCGGATCGAGCCCGAGCCAGCCGAGCGCGCTCGTGAGGTTGTCGAAGACCTGCATGGTCCGGATCGGCTCGATCGCCTCCGTGTAGAGCTGATAGAGCTGCTGCTCGAGCTTCGAATCGGTCACGAGCAACGCGGTTCGGGATCCGATCTGCTCGGGATTGTGTTCCTGGTGCCAGGCCGCGTAGGCCTTCGCTTCGACCCGTGTGATGTCGAGTGACGCCGTGCGCAAGTCGGCGATGGTCATCACGTTGCGCCGGATCAGACCCCGAGCGAGCTCCTCTTCCTTCAGGCGCAAGAGGTCGTCCAGGCGCTGAGGCCCGTCGTAGACCTCCACCAGCGCATTCGCTTCGGGGATGGGAATGATGCGATAGGCCACGAGAAACCACCGGTGAGGGGTCCAGGCGAAGTCTAGCACGCGCTTCGAGGGGCGACCACGTGACGTCTCCGAAGTCCGGGAGCGAGGGCGTCAGGCCGTTCGGTTCAGTTCGTCCAATCGCGCGATCTGATCGGGCGTGCCGAGCGCGATCAAATGCGCCCCGGGTTCGAGGACCTGGTCCGCACTCGGGTTCAACTCGATCTGATCGCCGTGACGTAGCGCCACCACGATGACGCCCGTGGTCTGTCGCATTTCCGATTCCTTGAGCGTCCGTCCGGCGAGTGTCGAGTCGGGCAGGATCTCGATCTCGTAGACCTCGACGTCGAGCCCCTTGAGCGGGTTGCTCAGGGTGTCGAAGAAGTCGACCGCGTGGGGGCGCAAGGCGAGGTGAGCCATGCGACGGCCACTGGCGACGTAGGGCGAGACGACGCGCTCGGCGCCGACCAGCTGGAGTTTGCGTGCGGTCTCGGCGTTGCTCGCTCGCCCGATGACCCGGACCTTCGGGTTGAGTTGACGCGCGGTGAGAGTGATGAACACGTTCTCGGTGTCGGAGTCGACGCAAGCGACCAGGCCCATCGCACGGTCGATGCCCGCACGGAGCAAGGCGTTCTCGTCTTCCGCGTCGCCCAGCACGAAGGGGATGCCGGCCTCGTCGAGCTTGCCTTCGCGATCTTCGCGATCGATCACGACCACGGGCACGCCGGCCGCGACGAAGTTCTCCACGACCTGCTGTCCCACGCGACCGTAGCCGCAGACCACGTAGTGCTCTTCGAGCTTGTCGATGCGCTTGTTCATGATCCGGAACCTCCGCCGCTCGATGAGGGCGTTGTCGGAGAAGAACTCGATCGCGCGCGTCGCGGCGAAACCGACGATCGAAACGCCGCCAACGACGAGGAAGATCGTCCACAGGCGCCCCGCCGGGCTGAGTGGGTGGACCTCCGAGAAGCCCACGGTGCTCAGCGTGATGAACACCATGTAGAAGGAGTCCGACCAGTCCCAGCCTTCGAGAGAGCGGTACCCCCAGGCCCCGACCAGGGCCAGGACCACGACGAAGCCGGTGGACAAGCCGGCCTGGACGAGCGGGCTTCGGGAACGGCGTCTGGTCATGGGCGGCACGGGACGTCGGGGGAGACGCCGGACGGGGTGTGATGGGTGCGCGCGAGCGGACGGGCGGGATGCTGGACGCGGTGTGCGGGACCGTCAAGCCCGGTTCGGATCTCCGGCGGGGGTCGGGCCTGCGCCCAGGCGCCTGCGCAACGTATACGCGCCCAGGGCGAACGCGACCGCCACGTTCAAGGACTGTTTCGATCCGTACATCGGGATGTGGACGGTGGCGTCGCAGGCCATGCGCGTCGCTTCGCTGACGCCATCGACCTCGTGGCCGACCACGAAGGCCACCGGCGGGCGCAGGTCGAGGTCTTCGAGCGGAATGCTGGCCGGGCCGGTTTCGAGAGCGATCACCTGGTAGCCCTCTTCGTGGAGCGACTCGCAGGCTTCACGGCCCTTCGACCAGAATTCCCAGGGAACGAATTCCTCGGCGCCGAGTGCCGTCTTGGAGATCTCGTCGCGCGGTGGATGCGCGGTGAAGCCACACAACACGAGCCGATGCACGCCGGCTCCGTCGGCACTGCGGAAGATCGAGCCGACGTTCCAAAGGCTGCGAACGTTCTCGATCACGCCGACGACGGCGGGCAGGGGCGGGCGTGGACGTTCGAGGGTCATGCGACCAGGTTAGTGTCGTGGTCGCCCGCTGGCGACTCCGTGCTATGTTGTCCCGCGCTTCCCCGCAGCCCTGGAACCCGAAGCATGAACTCCGATCGACGCCCACGCGCCGTCGCCATGATCTCCGGCGGCCTCGACAGTACGTTGGCCACGGCGCTCGTCCAGCGTCAGGGGGTCGACGTGGTGGGCGTGAACTTCTCCACCGGATTCTGTCGTGCCGACCACAAGCGCCAGGTGCGGCGCCCGGGGACCGACGCTCGCAAGCTCCGCAACGAGGCTCTGCGCGTCGGGGCGGAGTTCGAGGTGCCGATCCACGTGATCGACATCGCCGCGGAGTACCTCGACGTCCTGCGTCATCCGAAGCACGGCTACGGGAAGAACGTGAACCCGTGCATAGACTGCCGCGCCATGATGATGGGTCGGGCGAAGCAGTTCATGGAGGAGATCGGGGCGGATTTCGTCTTCACCGGTGAGGTGCTCGGGCAGAGGCCCAAGAGCCAGACGCGCCGTGCGATGAACATCGTCGCCGAGGAGAGCGGCCTGGGTGAACGGCTGGTCCGGCCTCTTTCCGCGCGCATGCTCTCGCCCACCCTGCCCGAGCGCGAAGGCTGGCTCGACCGCGAGAAGCTTCTAGACCTGACCGGTCGAGATCGCAATCCACAGCTGGCCTTGGCGCGTGAACTCGGACTGGACGAGATCGCCCAACCGGCCGGCGGTTGTTGCTCGCTCACCGACGAAGGCTACGCCCAACGCGTCTTCGACCTGTTCGCGCACGGCCGGCGCGAGGACGTCGACCACGAAGACCTGCTGTTGTGCAAGGTCGGCCGTCACTTCAGGCTGTCGGCGAACGCGAAGCTGATCGTCGCGCGCTTCGAGGACGAGAACCGCTTCCTCGAGATCTGGCACGGTGGACGTCCGATCCTTCGGACCGAGGGCTTCGCCGGGCCGGTGGCCGTTTTCGACGTGGCCCCCGGAGCACCGTCCGATCCGGTCGACCTCGAGCGCGCCGCCGGAGTCTTGGCGCGCTACTCCAAGGGCAAACACGAAGCCCGGGTGACCGTGTCCGTCGCCCGCGGCGACAGCCACGAGACGTTGGACGTCGCTCCCTTCGCGCCCGAGGCCGTCGAGGCCTGGATGTTGCGATGACCCCCCGCGACGAACGGACCCTGGACACGCGGGGTAGCCTCTGTCCGCAACCGATCATCGATCTGGCGGCGGCGATGGGTGCCTTGGAGGCCGGGGGCGAGCTGGTGGTGCTCAGTGACGACGCGGCGTTCGGCGCCGACGTCCGGGCATGGTGTGCCGGCACCGGGAACGATCTGCTCGCGCTCGAGCGCGACGACCGGACCTGGCGCGCACGGATCCGCCGCTCGTAGTGGGCCCCGGGTCCGTTCCGACCGACGTCGCACGCCGCGACGCCGGATGAGAACGCGACCCGCAGGGTCGACCAGGGACGGGGACCGGCATGCAGAAGAATTCGCTCTCGTTGTGCATGATCGTCAAGGACGCCGAGGACACGGTGGGCCGCGCGATCAAGAGCGCTCTCGCGGTGGTCGACGAGGTCGTGGTCGTCGACACCGGATCGACCGACAACACGCGCCTGATCGTCGAAGGCTACGGCGCACGCGTGATCGATCATCATTGGAACGACGACTTCTCCGCCGCGCGAAACACTGGACTGGGTGCGGCCTACGGTGACTGGATCCTGATCCTCGATGCCGATGAGGTTCTCGAATCGATCCGTCCCGTCGAGATCGGGCGTTTGCTCGCTGACGAGAACTCGATCGCCTACTACGCGCGGATCCGCAACGAGTCCTCGGGTCGTGCGACGACGGTCTACGACAAGGTTCGGCTCTTCCGGAACCATCCGGACATCCGCTACCGCTATCCGATCCACGAGCAGGTCACCCCGTCGATCGCACAGGTGGCCCAGCGCATGGGGGGCGAGTTCCTCCCGAGTCCGCTGTCGATCGTCCACTACGGAAGCGTGGATCGCGACGAGAAAGGCAAGAAGTCACGCAACCAGCGGCTCTTGCACCGCGCGATCGACCAGTACCCGGACGAGCCCTACTTCCGCTATCAGCTCGCCTGCGAATTGACGGTGGGCCTGGAAGACCAGGTGCTACCGGTCAAGGGCTTCGGGAAGATGCTCGGCGAACTCGGCGCGGCCGTCGAGCAGGTCCGTGGCTTCGAAGCGCGCAAGCTCGCGCACCTGGGCTACGGCCCCGACCTCTACGCGCGGCTCGCAGCCGCTCAGCTCGCGGCCGGGCGTCCCCTGGAAGCGCTCGAAACCTGTGCCGAGGGTCTGGATCGGTTCGGCGAGGGCTCGTTGCTGCGATTCACGCAGGGTCGCGCACTCCTGGCAACGGCCGAGGTCAGCGAGGGTGAACGCGCGCACGAGTGCCGGGCGGCCGGCGCGGCACGCATGCACCTGATGCTGGAACGCGACGCGAACCTGGAACCAGCACCGATTTCCGATGCCTACTTCAACGTCTACCCGCATCGCTATCTGGGTGAGGCGAGTCTGGCCGCCGGTGACGTCGAGCGCGCACGCGATCACTTCCGCCAGGCGCTCGGCAACGATCCCGACTACACCGGAGCCCTCTGCGGGCTCGCAAGCATCGCGCGGACCGAAGGTCGAGTGAAGGACGCGCTCCAGGTCTACCTGAAGGCCCTGTCGCTCAACGACACCGAAGTCGACGCCTGGATCGGAGGCGCCGAGGTGCTCGTGGGTCTGGGCTTCGACGACAACGCACGTTCCTGGCTGCTGAAGTTGGAGGCCTTCGTTCCGGAGGACCCCCGGATCCGGGATCTCCTGGATCGCATGGAGCCCGCCGGGATGGGTGCGGAAACCGCCTGATCGGCGGAGTCAGGCCAGTTCGACGACGGCGCGGGCGATACGGTCGGCCGCGTGGCCGTCCCCGTAGGGGTTTTCCCGAACGCTCGCCGCTCCTTCGGTCGTCACGCGCTCGAAGGCGCCGACGATCGCGTCGTCGTCGGTTCCCACCAGGGTCGCGCATCCCGCGCCGACACCCTCGGGGCGTTCGGTCGCGTCACGCGTGACGAGAACCGGGGTCCCCAGGCTCGGAGCCTCTTCCTGGATTCCGCCCGAGTCGGTGATCACTGCGCACGCCCGTTCGAGCAGGCCGATCATCGTCGGGTAGCCGACGGGCGGGAGTCGATGGATTCGCGGGTGGTTGGCGAGTTCGGCCGAAACGGCCTCCTGGACCGCGGGATTGAGATGGACCGGGAAGACCAGGGCGACGTCCTCGTGGGCGTCGGCGATGCGCCGCAGAGCGCGGCAGACGCGCCGCATCGGTTCCCCGAAGGACTCACGTCGGTGGCCGGTGACGGCCACGATGCGTTTGCCCTCGAGCTCGAGCCCCGCGAGATCACGCGCGAGACTGGCGTCGATCGTCTCACGACGCTCCGAGCGCAACCATTGCAGAGCATCGACCACGGTATTCCCAGTGCAGAGCACGGCGTCCTCGTCGACCCCTTCGCGGACGAGCACCGTCGCGGCGCGCGGCGTCGGGGCGAAGTGAATTCGAGCCACCCGAGAGATCAATCGACGGTTCATCTCTTCGGGGAACGGGACCTGGGGATCTGCGGTCCGAAGTCCGGCCTCGACGTGCGCGACGTCGATTCCGTTCAGGAAGCCGGTCAGCGCAGCCGCGAAGGCGGTCGCGGTGTCGCCCTGGACCAGGACGACGTCGGGGACCTCCATGGCCAGCGCGGCGGGAAGCTCGCGGAGAACGCCGGCGATCACGTCGGTGACGGCCTGACCGTGGCGCTGCAGGGCGAGGTCGGCATCGGGCACGATCCCGAAGAGATCCAGCATCGGGGCGAGCATTTCGCGGTGCTGACCGGTGCTTATGACCGAGGTCGTTACCCCGCGCGTGCGCAATGCGTGGACGACCGGCGCCATCTTGATCGCTTCGGGTCGGGTGCCCAGTACGATCGTCGCCCTTCGGGCCATGGTGTTCTCCTCGGCGGCAACTCGTTGTATGGTACGGATCTGGGGGCGAGAGTCATCCGTGGACACCCCCGCAGACGAGCCCCTTTGCCCGGAGAGCCCATGCAGGATCCGCACGACACGCCCATCACCATGCACGGATCTCGCCAGTCCGGCGCAGGAAGCCGTGGTCTCGCCGATCACTTCCTCCCGGGCGAGAGGAACATTCCGCGGTCGCAGCGGATCTTCACGAACCGCAATCTTCGCATGGAGCACATCGAAGCCATCGGCTTCGACATGGACCATACGCTCGCGCTCTACGATCGAACTACCTTCGAGCAGCTGACCTTCGACATGGCGGTACGGACGCTCGTCGAGAAGAAGGGCTACCCGGAGATCGTGCGCGAGATCCGCTACCAGCCCGACTTCATCATCCGCGGTCTGGTCGTGGACAAGAAGCTCGGCAACCTGCTGAAGATCGACGGCCACGGATATGTCGCCGTCGTGTACCACGGCACGCGCAAGCTCGAGAAGGCAGCACGCATGCGTGCCTATCGAAACCTGCGCGTCAACCTGCGAAGCACCCGCTACCAGAGCTTCGACACCCTGTTCAGCATGCCCGAGGGGTCGCTCTTCGCCGCCGTCGTCGACCTCAAGGAGAGTGATCGCAGCGGTGCGATGAAGCCGATCCGGAGAGCACAGATCTTCGACGACGTGCGTGACTCCGTCGACACCGTGCATCGCGACGGTTCTCTCAAGAGCGTGATCATGCAGGACCTCGAGCGCTACTTCATCGAGGACCCAGGACTGCGTCCCACGCTGCTCCGCTTCCGCGCCCTGGGGAAGAAGCTCTTCCTGCTCACCAACAGTGAGGTGGAGTACACCGAGGCCGTCATGAATCACGTGCTCGGGGACGAGGAGACGGATTGGAAGGAGCTTTTCGACCTGGTCATCTGTGCGTCCGGCAAGCCGGGATTCTTCATGGAGGAGCGCGAGCCGAAACCGGTGTCGTCGGGACGGCGGCAGGACGGTCGGGACTTCGTCTTCGAAGGAGGCAACGCAGGCTTCATCGAGAGTTCTCTGGGCGCCACGGGGGATCAGGTCCTCTATTTCGGCGACCACACCTACGGTGACATCCTTCGCAGCAAGAAGACGGTCGGCTGGAGGACGGCAATGATCGTGTTCGAGCTCGAGCACGAGATCAGGATCCAAGAGCGGCGTGCGCATCTCGCGAGCGAGGTGCGGGACCTCATCGCACGCTCACAGGATCTTGCGCGAGACCGCGATCAGCTCGTCCTGCTGCTGCGCACGCTGAAGTCCCTCCTCGTCCGACCGACCGAGGACCAACACGTCCCCGTCTGGGCCCACGGCTACACCGCACGCGAGATCCGCGACGTCTTGGCGTTGGGCGATGCCGAGCGCGCCGACCGCATGGCCGAGCTCGAAAGTACTCTGGACGGCCTCGATTTCCTCGTATCCCAGACCGAATCGCGGGCCGGGATCCTCGAGGGCCGCGTGCGGGATTCGTACAATCCGCACTGGGGATGGCTGTTCCGCGAGGAGAACAAGATCAGCCGATTCGGACGCCAGGTGAAGGAATTCGCGTGTATCTACACGTCACGTGTGGCAAATTTCCGGAACTACCCCGGTAACTTCTACTTCATCGCCCCGGAGGAACGCATGCCCCACGAATTGTAGGGTCCCGCGGGTCGGCGCGGACCATCCCGCGCGGAGAGATCCGGGACACGTCGATTCGTCGGGCGCGTCGGAAGACGACCATGGGCCCAACCCTGCTTCGCCCCGTTCTCGTGCTCGATGCCGGCTACCAGGCCGTCAACGTCGTTCCCATGCGGCGCGCGCTTCGTCTGATCGCGACCGGCAAGGCCGTCGCCATCGACGAGGACGAGAACTCGATCCTGCGAAGCGAGCGCGAAGTCCTGAACTGCCCGCGCATCATCCGACTCTTCATCGCGGTGGCGCACCGTGTCTACCGGACGCTCCAGGTTCGCTTCAACAAGCGCAACGTCATGGCACGCGACAATCACCGCTGCCAGTATTGCGGAAGCAACGACCGTCTGACCATCGACCACGTCTTCCCGCGCAGTCGGCGCTCCGCCGAGTTTCCGAGCGGTGGGACGACGACGTGGGAGAACTGTGTCACCGCGTGCTTGCCCTGCAACCTGAAGAAGGGCAATCGCACGCCCGAGGAAGCCGGTATGGAGCTGACGAGCAAGCCGGCGAAACCGCGTTGGTTTCTCCCGCTCGTGCACCGGACGACGCGTCACGACGGTTGGGCGGACACCTGGGGTCGATATCTCGGGGTCTGATCCTTCGACTCCGATCAGCGGACGAGCGTGATCTTTCGGCCCGCACCGACGGCTCCGTCGGTGACGACGCGCACGAGATAAACACCGCTCGCGACTTCCCTTCCAGCGTCGTCCCGCCCATTCCACACCTGTTCGTGGGTCCCCGCGTCGAGCGTTCCGCGGTCGATGGTACGGACCCGTCGCCCACGTAGATCGTGCAGGAGCACGGTGACCCGCGCATTTCGGGGCAGGGAGAACTCGACCACCGTGCGCGGATTGAAGGGATTCGGTGCGACGCGTGTGATCCGCGACATCGCTTGCATCGGAGGGGCGGCGGTCGGGTTGGTCGGTTCGACCC